>Ga0209700_106458_pt1 | contig 18127 bp, 11 predicted proteins | sample SiratroredBW_FD_187528 | JGI IMG/M metagenome (GOLD analysis project Ga0209700, IMG submission 187528) | Root nodule microbial communities of legume samples collected from California, USA - Siratro red BW (SPAdes) (version 2) | ecosystem: Host-associated > Plants > Roots > Nodule | place: USA...
TTTTATATATATATATATATATATATATATATATATATATATATATAATAAACAAAAAACTTGTTAGGCCATTGAAAGATGGTAAATCGTACATCAATTTCATCTTAAATATTTTTTAACATAATCTTTAATAAATGCAAGTTATATCTATTAGTTTTATATATTTTTTCCATCAACAAGTTGAATATCTTAAATAATTTCATTTAATCTTAATGTATCCAACAAATTTTATAATAATGTTAGAATGAAAAGTAATTTTTAAGTTACATTTCAATTCTTAAAACTTTTTTTCGGTTTTTCATATTTAATATTTTGTATTGTATTATAGTTCTCACATTATGTTTACTCTTTCGAAACTAATAAAATATTTTGAATTTTACTATTTTTTTTCATATCAACAAACATAATATTTTTATAAATTAATATATAAGTATATGAATGATCTATTAATGTATATTTTTAAGTCAATATTATAATACTTATAAAGTGATTTCACAATCCATTTTATTTTTTACAATTTTATACATAGTCTAAAGGACAATCACAATCTTCATTATATATTAAAAAAATATATCAACTAATCTATATTTTCAATTTGCATCAAAGTTCTAAAATAGCAGGTTATGATATAGACCTAGACTTATATCTTAGTATAACCCTAGTTAAGAAAATGTTGTCCTTTATCAAATGTCTTATGACCTAACAGCCACACCTATCAACTACTTAAGAAAAAAGAGAAAAATCTAAAGTTTGTGTAAAGTGGTGTTTAAGTTTCACAAGTGTTTTGGTTTTTTTATTGTGATAATTGTGTTTAATGTATTTTATGAACAAAAGTAATAGAAGTTATTATATAAGTTTTTTTATTTTTTATAAGTTAACATAAAATACTACACCAATGAATTCTTGTTCCGTAGTACATTAAAAACAAAAGTTAAGGAAGAACTGTTTTGAAAATATCAAACTTCAAAAATATATATTCTATTCCAAAATATAGAATGATCACGAAAGAAATATTCCGAAACACTGTCTATAAATGTTATTCTTCTTAAACAGCTATTTTATATCTAAAAGTATCATATTTCCAAAAGACATTATTTTGCCAAGATAAAACTTAAGTTTTAGTTGAAACTTGAAAGTTTATGAATTAATTTAACCAAATGTTAACAAAATTAGTTATAATAAAGTAATTATAAAAGTAAACAAAAATATCTTTATTTAAGAAACATGATATTATTTTTATATAAAAGAAATTTAATATTATCTTTCTTATCAGTATAATACTCATCACAACATAAATAGTTTGATTTCTCTAATGAATATATTAAGGAGAGTTATATCATTTCAGATATTTGATTTAATTCAATGAATTTTAAACCATGAGTTAATTTTTGTAAGTGTTTCTTCTCATGTATTGTTTATCTCACTTATCTTTATTTAATATGAGACTCTTAACTTCACAATTACAATTTCTTATGTATTTCCTTTTCAAAAATAAAATATTTTTAATTTAAATTTTAAAAACTTAATTAAATTTTAAGTACATTATATATTTGAGTATTTTTAATTGATTTTTTGTTATTTTTCTGATTATATTGAGTATTCAATTTCTTTTTATTATTTTCATTTAAATATACTACCGTTTGATTTTTGTCATTAAATAATATGACCATTATTTTTGTCTTATTGGTTTTAACTTGCTCTCCAATTACTTTTCAATTTATTGGTCAACTTACTCTTTTCTTCTCAAATTTATAAAGCACTTAAAGTTTAATTAAGTTAATTTTAATTTTTGAAAAATAAAGCATTTTATTATAAATAAATAGAATGAGAATATATTAACATTGTCGGAGAGGGTAGAGTAAAAAGGATTAAGAAAAATGGGCTACAAAGAAAGTGTATTAAAATAGAAAGATACAAATGGAAGAAAAAACGAGGATACAGGGCTTTGTAGATTATAAATAGTCGACGAGACCTATAAACTAAAAGTTATGACGTAGTAATCTAAGTTTGTTTATTGAATAATTTAATTTGATGAAACAAGTTTATCAACTAATTAAATAATTTAAAACTTTCGTTAATTTAATGTACTAAATAAGAGTGAAAATAGATTATAACCGATAAAAACTTGTTGCCAAACTTATATTAGATTTTTAGTCCTAATAAATTGAATTGTTTGAGTAAATATAAAATAATATTTTTTAAAATTATATATATATAGCATATGCCATCTACAGATGTCATTGTAAAATATCAACATTTAAATGTAAGCAAAAAATAACTAATAGTTAGATTAATAAAGAAAGCTAGTTAATATCATTTAATTTTACTAATTACATTGAAAACCAATTTTTTCTAAGAGGTCTGTCCTCAGAACTTATACCATTAATAAAACACAGTAATTAATAATATCTTAATTAATGCAAGTTAACAGTGTCTCGTTTTAATAGCTAATAAAAATATTAAAATCAGCAAAATACAATTTTAAATTTTAAAAATATGTAAAACTTAATTAAAACTTTATGAAATTATGCAGAACTAAAATTTAAATTTGATTAGAATGTAGCAGTTTGACTTCTCAAACAACCTAAAAGTAATCCCTTCTTTATAAATAAATTGGAATACTCAAATTTTGTGACACACAAAAGTGGTACAACCCCAGTGGAAACACACTGACAAAGGGTCACGATTTATTCAACTATATTATTTTGAGCACAAACAAAACAAACATAAATTAGATGCTGTCACGTATGCATGATTATAATATATTTTATAATATCTGGCAATGATATTGCTTCTTCAAGCGTTAATCTGTCTGCAGTTCTTTCTGATCTCTCCCATTGAATTTGTCAAAGGAGATATGTTTCCCATCTTGATCATGGACTTGGCAAATTGTTCAAAGAAAATGTCATTATTTTCAGCATACGTCTTCACTAGTTCAGCTGATTCTAGGTTTGTGAGAAGGATTTGATCAGAACTCAATAGACCCTTGTTAGCCAAAATGTTCTTGAAGTAGTAGTTGTCAAATTTATATGGTGTGGCATAGTCTAGGAAGAACAGGTTCTGGTCACCCCCAGATCTTGGACACCTAAAACGCAATGCAGCAGCATAGTATTGATCAAGACTGGAATCTGGCTCGCCATTGCTACTATTATAGAGTCTTTGCCTGAAGCTGGTGCATCTGGCATTTCCTATAGTATGAGCCCCTATGGCAATTGCATAAAACTGGTTTAGAAAGGGAAATATATTTGATAACTTTGAGTCAGATTGGTACATGCTGACATGAAGATAACAGAATATCAACAATCAAGTCTTATCTCATTATGCCTATCAAATTTTACCTATGTACAAATCTGAACACAGATACTAGAAACATGCAAGTTTGAGTTTAAGGAGTATACCAGATAGAGCAACTAGATCATCAAGGTTAAGTCGTTGCTGCTGGAATTTTGTTAGGATGGTCTGAAATGGGTTGGTTGGGGCTGGAATGTTGTTGTTGGAGCCACTTAGGCTTGCATCTCTAGAGTCCCTTCTGCCTAAAGGTACTTCCCAACTTGGTCCACCAATCTGTACATGCATGAAAGGGATACTGAATCAGGCTTGATAAAAGTGGGAAAGTCAGGTTAAAATATCTGTTTTTATTTTTATTTTCTGAATTCGCTTTTTAAATTACAAAGAAATCATTTATTTTATTTATATTTTAAAGAATGTAAAGAAAACAGGAAAACAATACAAGTTAATTTTAATATTTCTTGTACAAACTTTTAAAAATAGGAAGTGGAGTTTTTGTAATTAGAAGTAAAAAAAAAAAAAAAAAAACAACATTTTTTTTCTGGAACCAAATCAACATAAGAGTCTGCTGTGAGGTACTTACAAGAACAACTGAATCTCTTGCAGCTAGAGTCAAGATGTCAGCACAAGAAACTGTAGAAGGACATTCTCTCTCTAATGCATCTTTAATTGCATCAATGACTTCAAATCCTCTGGCTGAATTACGGTTGGGATTTGATTCCTTCTCACTGGTGATGCTTTCACTGCTATCTAACAGCAATGAAGCATCACAACCCTGAAACATCACCCTGGCATTAAGAATGTGAAAAAGCATCTGGATATACATACATATAACATAAAATAACTACACATGTATATTTTAATGAGACTTATAAGCACTAACATCAAATAATAATTTTAACTATATTTACCCATTAGGATTTAGAACTAACATCATATAGTTATGATACTAATAAATGCTAATGATATGATGTTTGTCTGTTATACATAGCTAAGTATTTTGTTAACAAAATTAATATTAGTAATCTGGTTAAAAAAAATAGAAGGGAAAGACCTTGACAAAGCAATCATGGAAATGAAGCCTGAGAATAGAAGCTGCCAGTCGGGGTTGCACTTTAACATAGGTGGCAAGGATGGACCTGACGATTTGTGGAGCTTGTGGGCATGAATTGTCATAAAACTGAGGGTAGAGGAAATCCTCTTGGCAGAGGCACAAGGGAGCAAAGGCTAGCAAAGAAAGAAGCAAGAAAAAGCTCATGGAAGTGGCCATTGTTTATTTCAATATCACTTCAAGTTACAAGAAAAATAGAGAGTCGTTGAAGAGAAGTAAGTTGTCAAACTGGGTTGCATTGCATGGTGCTGTGATGGGGAATGGTATTTATAGAAAATAAAAGATGGTGGAAAATTACTGCATTAAAAAAGATTGGAGGAAGGAACGAAAAAAGTTGGAGTCGGTAGTAGCTAACCAATTTTCATATCCTCATAGCTTTTTAATAAAATAAACTAAACTAGTCTGAACAATTCAAATATTGTCAAAATTTATAATAATATCATAACTTCAACACGAGGGTTTGCTATTACGCATTAATGTCATATGACAGGTTATTGAGGGTGTTGGAGTTAGAAATAATACCCTTTGAAAATTATAGTTTGGGAGCATTATAATGTACTGCAACATATATCACGTTTTTAATGTAGTATTGTAAGGACACGTGAGAGTTTGTAGTTGGCATGCTTAGTAATCACTTGAACCTGTGTCAGAAAATGGTTTGAAGTTTAAGATCTAAGGTAACATAGTTATAGCAAAAAGCAAACATGCTTGACATAGAAATAGTCGAAGTATTGGACCCTATTCCTTCGGCAATGTTTTCGTTTTCGTATTCTTGCAGTTAAAGTCATGTTTGATTATACCTAACTGTTGGTATATCTTATTTCAAGACCCGTGACAATTCTTTGTTATTTCACATACCCAATCTTTTGCTTTGCAACGAAGATCAAACCTAATTGTAATTTTTAGATTATTGGAAAGTGCATATTACAAGCTTTGTAAATTTTATAGCACAAATTTCCTTAAGGTCAAAGACTAATTGGTGTTTAATCGACAACTAAAATAAAGATGATTTAGCAGGACCAAGTTACCTGAGTCCGTGGTGCTTCCGGATGAATACGACAATATCAGATGGCAGCTTGGTCAATCTGCAGGTTAAGATCTGTGTCTTATTCGTGGGACGCCTTAAAAGTTAAAGTTGACTCACCTAATTAGTTGACTTTGTAATATAATTCATTTCAAGTTTTTCTATATTACAAGAAAATATTTATTAAATTTTCTTATTAACTTTCATACCTAAGATAGATTTTGTTTATCTTAATTTGGTTGCTGCTAGAGTTATGTTTATCGATAAATTATAGAATTACTTTTCTTTTGTTAATATTTTTAGGTTTTTCTGGTGTGTTTTATTGTATATTTGTGTGTATAGTGCTACTATAGAGCACGAGTCTATTTATGCAGGGATAGTTACTCTTATAGAGGGATAGTAGGCTGTGTATAACTGTTTATGATCTGGAACACCTCATTATATTTTTTATTTATAAAAAGAATAGTATTTTTTTTATGTTACACTATTGATTTTAACGAGAATTTTTCTATTTTGGTGTCATTTTTTTCAAAATTTATATAATTTTTTTTAATTCCCATTATAAATAGATCATGCTAATGGTACGATTTTATTATGAAAAATTAATAAAATCGTACCATGACACAATTTTAAAATTTGAACTGTAATCGGTTTCGCATATTTTTAGAATAACTGAAATCATAGTACATTAATATCTTTATTTTAATTAATACTTAAAGTCCGTGTAATCATAATACAATTTGATATTGAATTAAATGAAATCGTATTATATTTATATGATTTTTTCAAAATGAAAATTAAAAAACTTAACACGATTTTTTCATAATGAAATCGAAAAAACTTGACACAACTTATTCACAATGAGAATTAAAAAAAAAATTTACTCATTTTAAAATATTCAATAAAATGAAAAAAAAAACGATTTTAACGGGATTTTCTCTTTCACTAATAATATTTTCGAACGAAAAAAATTATTTAAATAATACACCTTTGATTCTAATTTCCTCACTGACATCATTTACTATAATGAAATACTTTTTACTTATTTTTTATTTTCAACATTTGTTTACAAATTGGCCAGATTTCAGAATAGGATTTTTTTTTTTCTTGGTATAAGATTTAAGATTTAAACCAAGAAAAAAAAATTCAAAAACTGATTATAGGTAAAAAAATGTTTTCAAAAATTGAATTAAAAATTGACAAAATAAATTTTGAATGATTTATGAAAGAAAAAATAATAAATTATGTAAGGTTGAACATAATTTGATTTAAAAATAAATGAAAATATTAAAATTTGGATGTTTATTATCATTAGTAAATAAAATTTTTGAAATGATTTTAGGAAACGCGGTTGAAAATGTTAAATAAAATTTAGGTAGTGTAATTTTTATTTTTATAAATAAATAAAATTAAAAATATTTTGTAGTAAAAAACTTTATTAAAAATAGAATTAAAATTTGGAATGGTTTATTTTTAATTTGTACAAAAGAGGAAGGTAAATAAAAAAGTGTGTAAGGAAAAAATCATTTATTTCTCATGAAATTAAAGTTGTGATTATTAGTTGGTTTCAAATTAAAATGAAATAAAATAGTACAAAAAGGATTAAATTAAAATTTGAAATTAATTATTTAATTTTATAATTTTATCATAAATTTAAATTCGACAGAATAAATCATAATAATTTTATAATTTTATTTTTATAATAACTGAAATTAAAAGAAAAATAATAATATTGATATTTAAATTAAATTTTGTATTTTTAGTTTGTTAAAAGTTATCTGAATAATTAATAAAAAATTAAATAAATTTTTTGAAGTATTTATTAAAAATCAATATTCATTAAATTATTTAAAAATTTTAAATAAAAATTAATTTATTAATTATTGGTATGTATATAATGATAAAGAAAATAAGTAAATATTTGATTTAAGATATAAATTTTACATACTTATTCACTTATTTTCTCTGTCATTACATAGGTACCAACAATTAATAAATTAACTTTTATTTAAATTTTTTAAAGAATTTAATTTATATTTATTTTTAAAAAATATTTCAATAATTTTATTTCATACTATTACTTATTTCTCTAACAATCTAAAAATACAAAATTTAATTGAAATACTAATTTTATAATTTTTTCTTTTGATTTTAGTTTTATTACAAAAAATACAGTTATAAAAATATTATGATTTATTCTGTGTTATTTAAACTTATTATAAAAACATCAAATTAAATACTTTATTATTTATTTTTCTATTATAATTAATTAATGCAAAATGCATATAAAATATTTTATTTTATTTTCTTTCTATCTTTATTATCCTTTCAAAATTTTAATTCAATTATTTTTGTTCTATTTTTTTTTGCATTTTAACTTAAAACCAACTAATAATCACAACTTTAGTTTCATATAAATTTAAGAAAAATAAATGACTTTTTCTTATATACTTTTTTTATTTATCTCCCACTCTCATGCAAATTAAAAATAAACCATTTCAGATTTTAATTCTATTTTTAATAAAGCTTTTTTACTGTAAAATATTTTTCTTTTACTTTTATCTATCTTATAAAATAAAAATTACGCTATATTATCTATATTTTTATTTAACATTTTCAACTGTATTTTTTAAAATCATTTCAAAAAGTTGTATTTATCAATAACAATAAACATCACAAATGTTTAATATTTTCTTCTATTTTTAAACCAAATTATAATCAACCTTACATAATTTATTAATTTTTTCTCTCATAAATTATTTAAAATTTGTTCTCCCAATTTTTAATTAATTTTCAAAAACATTTTTTACCTACAATAAATTTTTGAAATTTATTTTATTTTAGTTTATTTTACTCAAATCAAACCTTAAATCCTATATATATATATATTATAAATCTTCCAAAACCTGGCCAGTGTAAAATTCAATTCCATGAATTTTTTTATAAATAAAAAATGTTGAAAATAAAAAGAAAAAGAATATCTTGTTACAATAAATGATATTAGTTGGGGAATTAAAGTTGAAAGGGTGTTATTTAGATAACTTTTTTCAAAAATAATTCTAGTGGGGAAAAAATATATTTTTTAACCATTGTATTATTTACATTATTTATTCTTTTGTTTTAACATTATACTTTATAATTAATTAAACCACTACATTAATCAACATATATAAGACACTAAAAGTTCAGTGTATGCCAATTTCAATTTTATTGTAAATTACGTTAGAAATATTTAAGATACAATAATATATAAATAATATATATATATATATATATATATATATATATATATATATATATATATATATATATATATATAGGTAGATAGATAGATATGTATAATATATAACAATTGAAACTAAAAATACTATTAAAATAATTTATCTATAAATAAAAACCACAAGAGTTTAAAATATAATTATGTTAAAATAGATTTATCTACAAAACTAAAATAAAGTTTATATAAAAAAATTCATATAAATACTTTTACTTTTATGACGTTACATTGTATATAGACAAATTCAATAGTTAATTATACTAAATAATTATAATCTAATAAGTGAGTTAATAACTTAACCCCACTAAGATATATTCTGAAGCTGCTCTGGTAGTCCTATCATACTAGATATGAATGCTTTTTGACTTCAAAACCTTCAACATCAATTCAGTATTATGTATGTGTTTTTGATGTGTCAGGATATAACCAAACAGAAGTATTAAGGTAATAGAAGATAAATTTGTGACAAGATGTGGTGAATAATGGAACAGGTATGGTTGGATACCAACTATTTTTTGCAGAATACAACTACTATCATCTTTTCAACTCATGGTGTTGTCTTCTTTTGGTTTATATGTAGACCATTATACATAGTACATGGTATGACCATTAAAGAGAATAATTAATAGGCTTGGATTAAAAATTGTGTTAGCTGCAACTGTGTCCACTCTCCTGTTTTTTTTTTTTATGGTACCATGCAATAACTTCAGCTAGAGTTATCAAATCAAAGTCATCTAAAATTAGGTCTTGAGTTATTTGCAAGCTTCAACTAAACTTATTGAGTTGAAAGGATTGATCCACCTAAATAAAAACACCACTCGGGCACATTCCCAAATATTTTCCTATTTTGTGATTTTTTTTAAGCAGAATATTTATAAAAATTCATAAAGAATTTAGATTTTTCTGCAAATTTTTAAAAACTGACGAAATATTTATAAGAAAAGTTTAACAAAAAAAACGAAAATTTTGTAGTAGTAATAATAATATAAGTTTAAAAAAATAAAACAAAAATTATTGTATTTCGTTATATTTTGTTGCATCCTACTATTTGGTTAGGAGATAGATAAATATTAGAAGGATAATATCTTCATCGGTCCTATACATATTATAAAATAAAGTAAAAAGTGTAAAACTTAAATTTAGATGTATTTTATATTTTTTAATAAATAAATAATATTAATATAAATAAATATTATATTATGTAAAATATCTTTAAATAAAAATATTTATTAATAAAGCATAATAATATAAGCAAAGGTAGTTTCTTTTCTTTTCTTAGACACAAAACTTTATATATTAAAATTAGGGGTATGAGAGTTATTTTGGCTATTGAGCTTGCTTAGAGCAAAGACTTCATACCTATTTAGTTTTTGAGTATGACTCTTTACTGTTTTGTCAAACATTTAATTTCTTTAATCTCATTAGGTGGTCTTTGAGAGGGAGATGGAGAAAGTATATAAAGCTATGTCAAGAAATTGAATTAAGAGTTTCTCATATTTTCTGTAAGAAGAACTATTGTGCTCACAAGCTGACTTCATTGTTTCTTGAGTTAAATAATATATTTTACTTATTGTTATTAAATTAAACTTTTTTTACAATAAGTATCAAGTTATTTGTTTTGTTTTGTTTTGTTTATCTTGATTGGAAGTTTGTCTTTTTATTTTTTTATTATGGATTTGGTTTAGTCTTTATGATTCTACATCTTTTACTTCTTCTTTTAATTATATATTTCATGTCATGTATATGATTGTTGATATTTGAACGTCACTCTAATTAAGATATCAAAATTCACCGTAATGACTAACATAAATTTTATAAAAAAAATATAATTATTTAATTATATATTTAATGTGATATATATGATTATTGATATTTGAATGTGAGTCTAATTAAGATGTCAAAATTGATAGTAATGATTAACATGAATTTTATAAAAAAAATATAATTATTTAAAAATGATACTTTTAAAAATATATAAAATACTGAACCAAGTTATAACTCCAAGTATAAAATGAATTAATTTAAGTCTAACATCAATAATCCATTGAAAGATAAAAAATAAAAAAAAAAACACCAGCAACATAATGGAAATGAAAAGACGAAATTACCATCTGAGCTAACATTGGGATTTTTCGATAAATTCATTGTTGGCTGCGTACGGAAATGGTCTTGAGATCGTTGTGTTGTAGGTGGTGCTGGTGAAGGTGTTGTTTGGTCACTGCGGTGGTGCTGCTGAGTCTCATTGGGTATTTGCGTCTTCAACGGTGATTTTGTGTCATTGTTGGGTTGAATTTTCGTTAAGGGAGCTTTGCAGTGATAAGTGGGTGTCATGCTGCATTTGCTGTTCTGTAATATATCTCATTTCAAAAAACCATTATGGAAAACAATTTTATAATACAAAATTTCATGTAAGGTTTGAAGTCCCAATCCACACTTCCGAAATTTCGTTTCCATAAGTTTAATTTTGTATTTTGGATTATCATTTTCAGAACTCAATCTTCATCCCAAACATGTTGCGTATTTTCAATTCTGAGAGCTATTTTCAGAATCCTATCTATTCTACAAAATCCTGCGGAAAAACAAAAAATGACAAGAGGATTTTCAAAAGTTGATGGGGTGCATGTCATAATTGATTGGATGCAAAAAGTAGTTGCCCAGAAACAGTAACAGATTTGAAGGGTGGTAAAGTCCAGCCCGTATAAGATTCATTTCGTAATATTCATGTTTTAAATAAGTCGAACGTAAAATAAAAAAAATTATTTATTTTCCTTTTATTTGTTAAGATAAATATTATTAAACTAAAATATAAAAAATTAAATTTATGAAACTACAATTTATTAAACCAAAATCTATTTAATTAAATAATTTTTTTCTGTGATAACTTGTGTAACTTTTTTTTTATCTAAATGGCTACAATCTACAAATCATAAAATCAATAAATTTAACGGATCCCACTTTTGAATTGTTTATAATTATGAAAATCTAGTTGATGTGTATGTGTATGACGCTGTAAAAATTAGAATAGTAATTAAAAACAGAATAAAAATTTTGAACTTGTGAGATAATATGATTCAATTCAAATAGTATGTTAAAATAACCTAAATAGACCTGAATATTTTTATATAACCCAACTAAACCAGGGAGGTTAAGCCGAAGTGGACTCGTTTAGAAATCATAATCGATTATCTATATAAGTATTTGTATTATTATTTAAGTTTACGTAAAGTATTATTTTTATTTTGATAATGATATTATTAATATTTATTTGTATGTGTTTTATATTATAATAAAATAAATAATTTAAATAAGAAATAAAATAATTTAATATTTATTAATAAATGTTTATATAATATAAAAATAAATGATTAAAAAACACTAAAATAGTAAATAAAATAAAATAATTTAATTTTAATATATTTTTTATTAATTAGTAAATAAAATAAAATAATTTAATAGAACCGCGACGTCTTGAAAGCCGTTTCCAAAATATTATAATTAGTACAATAATCAACCACATTTGGAAGTATTGTTTTTCTTTATTTGAATCCATAAATTTCCAAAAATCCAAGATATATTAAGCTCATCGTAGTCATCGCCTCCATCAATTACTTGAAGTCAATTAGCTCCGATTAGTGTCACAGTTATTACAGCTAATTTGGAATAATACATGCTTGATATTTCTATTAGTTTGAGCAACATGATTTGCAAATCAACAAAATCATCAACCACATTCAAGCACATTTAATATATGGAATCAAACAAAAACGATAGAAGCCTATCAAAATGTCTTTAAAATTCATTAAATGGAATTCAGCAACTAGGTTCATACTATAACTACCCTTTCTTTTCTTCTATCTGTGAATTTATGTTTACAAGAAAACAGACAAGAGAGGGATTTCAAACCCTCGCAATGAGTTGATCCAAACAACATATTTGGCAGAAGAAATTCCCAAAAAGTAGACAATATGGTGGCAGATTGTCAGGAAACAAAACGAAATGAATGACGGTATACTTTCAAATGGCACCGTATTTTCTTTCTGATGGTTTCCATGCACCTTGTGAAGGACCAGGAGGTCGTTCCCAGGAGGCTTCACTGCCGAAGGCACTATTGACTTCTTCTGGGCGTGAGTAGCTGTTCCCAACTCCACTAACCTATTCTCATGATACACGCAACAAATGTTAGATATGCAAATGAAGTAGGCAATCCAGCTAAAAAAACTTGCAAACTGCAATGTTGATGCTTGCTGTGCATAGTCTTACGACATTTCAAATTTTTTTTTTTTTTAGTTTGAAAAAAGATAGGAAAGTACAAAATTTAGGAACAATATCAAACCCATGATGCTTCTAAAATTATATCAACAGCAATGCTGGCAACACAAGCTTGCACATTCTCTATTATTTGGTAAATTTTATGCGGGTCAGACTAGAATACAGTGTATCTAAGTTTTATAGTGAGACACACAAGAAATTTACCCCAGAAATAAAATGTTTCTGAAACTTGCGTTTTTTAGTTACTATAATATTTAATGCCGTTGGTGATGTATGCAATACCGCACTTCTGCATATTTAAATGTTTTCAAAATAAAACTCATTGTTTTAAGTGGAGCTTAAACATAACTATTCCATTAATGAAGAACGGGGAAGTATTTTTCATAGGTCTTGCTAACAACCATCTTATGAGCACTAGATAACATACTAATTAATAGGAAGTTTCTAAACTTTAAACTTTCAATTGCTTAACCAGTGTCCCAAGAATACTTATTAGCATTCTCTTTGTTCATATTCATATTTTTTCCATAAAGCTGAATAAAAGTTCTATTCTATTGACAAGCCTTCTCAACCATTAAATATAAATCTAAATATAAATATAAAAATTAAGGATAACCTATCTAAATCAATATTCACTATATATTCTAATTTATCTGCATAAGTTTTTTTTTCTCATCTATTTTTCTCCGCACCGCTTTGCCATGTGGATATACATAAATATAAATTACATAAAAAAAATTGTGATATTTACCATATGCTTAAAATTCCTCAAACTCATGGTATAGTAGTTTAATGGAGTGATGTCCAATATTTAGTTTAATCAAGCTCAAGACCTAATAAGAGTACTTTATACCCAATATATTATATTATCAAGTTCAGAATTAAACAATTATAAGTCAACAGTTCCAATAAACATTAGGAAGTAGCTCAGAACTCACTGTCTCTAAGCACGCAGAAAGGATAGTCATGCCAGGCAAAGCATCAATTCCACGCTGCAAAAGGTTAACATGTCAGATATTCAAGATGTGTGTGATATAAGCAATGAAGAAGTCACAGAACACTGAGGAACAGAGACATTGTGTCTTATGCTTGCAATTTGCAAGTGGAAGAAAAATACTGACCTGCCGTTCCACTTTCATCTTGTAAATGAACCCTCCACAACAAAAGAGTGTTGAAGAGACAAAAAATCTGCCCAATAAAATGTTACCATAAACTGAACATGAATAAAAAAGACCAATAAAACATTGGCATGTATATATGATGACAATAAGAAATCGTTTTAAGTCATTTATTACTACTACAATATTCAGCCCCTAATTCTAGGTTTAATTCTGTTATTTTGCATAATCGAATACAAATTAAATATAAGAGAGTTTCTATACATGCAAGACAGCACTCCAAATATTGCCCATCCTCTTGTGCGACCTCCCCCTGGGTCCTGTCTATAATCTGCAATAATCAACAGAAACTGGCCATTCATTCAACAGAAAGGGTAGTTGAAAGAAAAAGGAAAATTACGTAAAATTGAACAAAGATGACCTTTTAGTCCCTAACACTTATAAATCATCATTTTTAGTCCTTATATATACTATCTCAAGTCTCTTTTAGTCTTTAAGCATTTTAGAGTGTAAGGACTAGAATAAATTAAAAATAACATGTATAGGGATGAAAATGGATTAAAATATATTAGTACGGATTAAAATGAATAACTTTTAAGTATAAGGACCAAAATTAAATGCATATAAAGAACAAGAGGAATAAGAGTAGAATTTAAATTTTCTAGCTTAGTACTTAGTATCACTCACCACATGTTTTTGTAAGCACAAATTGAATTGGCTCATAACCCTCAACTGGGATTGTGATAACAACTTCATATGGGGTATCACGGGCCACCTCGCCTGGAAAAAGTTGAAACATTAAATTTTAACGAATGTAACTCAGCAGGAAACTGATGATCCTATAATCAGTGGGACCATACATCTCCAATCAACAATCAGCATTGAGGGTGACAAAGTTGTAGGAGGCTTCCCTTTGTCAGCAGATCCAGACAATGAAACTTCCAGGCCCTTATCTGGATTTACCTAATTAGCAGCAGTCAACAATAGTCATGTCCCCAGTGCCTTTATGAAAGCCAAAAAACAGTATGACATAGACTAATTCGATAAAAAATGTACCTCTAAACTAGGCTTTTGAACCAGGGAAGAAAGTGAAGCAACCGCTGTCATAAACAGGACTACCTGAGTTTGCCCTGTATGAAAGCTGTAAAAAGAAAACATAACATATTTATAATAATTGAAGGAAAGGTTGGGTAAGTGAAACACTACGCTGATAACAGAAGAATAGGATGTCAATGATTAACTAAAAGAAGTGAAAGCAGCAGCAATCCTGACCTAAAATCATGGTGGGGTTTCTCAAAACCGATTTGGGTCAAGCCATTATAAACCTACAATTTCATAAAAAGAAAATTTAGTATTATAATTCAATTTAATAGACATTAGTATTATAAAACTGCATGTAGATTTATAATACTAAATTCAGTCTTATAAATCTACATTTCATTTTGTTATTATATTAATTTGGCTTGGCCCTCTACAAGTTTTCATAAAAAATAATGTCTAAAAGCTTCTGTCCTAGAGGGGACCAAATTGAAATTATTCAAGTTGCATTTAACTGGCAAACAACATAGAATGTAAAAGAATAGAACAAAAGACCATAATATACTGCATATTGTGTTAGGAATCTTCAGAATTGAACAAGATCACTTGTTCTATTTTGCATTGGACACTAGTTAAAAATAGAACATCAACTTCAATTTCATATATAGAAGCCCTTTGGTTTAGTATTAAGAAAATGAAAACGGGACTTTTTTCATTTATCATTCTATGATAATTATTATATCATAATTGTAAAATTTATTAATATTTTTCACTCCGTATAAAAATTATTAATATTATGAAAATTTCAAATTATCTCAAAATGCTGTTGGTTATTAAAATAATATTTGAAGCAACACACAGGAAAATGTGAAACATGAAAACAAATCAGTAGACTATACTAGAAAATGGAGATGACAACAAATAGAAGATAAGTAGAACTAGAAACAAAATTCAGAAGACAATAATTAGGAAATGAGTTATCGAGTGCACACAATTAAATGAATAACGTGAAATATCGAAAACAGTAATTGGAAACTGATGCACCTCACACAAGAGAACGTGATGATAAAAGATGGGTGGCATGCCAGAATGTGATGAAGAGGAACCAGAAATAGAGATACAGCACACTTGATAATTAAAAAAATGAATAGATTTGTTTTATTCTTAGTTGATCTACCCCTTTTATGGACCAAATTGTCCAACTTTTTATTTTCTATGTTCTGTCCAGTTCTATTTTCTAAATACATTAAGTATATATATGTTATGTTTTGTTCTCCAAATGTATTTCGGTTCTCTCATTTTCCTCTTTTAAATATTGTTTTGTCTGCTGCAAATGATTGGTAGTAGAAGAGGTGCCAGGCATGTTGGGATGCCCGTCTCTTTTGTGATGCTTTTGCATGCCTTTTGTGTTAAAAAAAAAAAAAAATTATGTTCTGTTTGTGTTCCAACTTGTCTACGAGGCACTATGATACGAATAGAACTCCTATTAGGAGGATCTGTGTGAGAAAGCACAAACAGCTGAAGAGGATCATAACCCTTAGTGGGTCAGTTTCACTTCAAATAATCAATTAACAGAAGTTCTTTAGTAGGGTGGGGCAGAGGTCAGTTAGTTGCTTGTAAAATAAATAGAATTAGGAAGAGGGTAGGGGGTATTGTACAATTGGGAAACCGAGACTCTCAAATTACTCGGCATTCTTGTATCATACTGTATGCTCTTTGGGACTTGTTCCTTATTGAGACAGATCAGAAAAATTGAAGTTCTTGCAAAATATTAAATCTTGTCTCTCTAATTGGTACCAGTTCTATCTCAGTCACGCTACCTCAATGACCAAAATTTATCATATAAGACTACTTTGATGTCACTGTTTTTTTTTGGGAGTAAATTGATGTTCCACTATTCTAGCGAGGACTGAAATGAGAGTTCGCTCTAATTTAATTACAGGTATTATTATGCATAATTTCTTCAAGCAAACATAGTGTAAGTGGAAGAAACTGCTCACAAGTTCCCATGATCTTGGATGAAAACCAACAGTGAAGCCTTGAAATACTTGAGGGCCTGGTTTATCACATGGTATTGCAAGGTCTACTAAAACTCTGAAAGACATCAAGGTTGAAGTGAATTTTAAACATTCAAATCATACTTTAACAACTAACATAGGAAAATTAAGAACAGTGATGAAAAGCATACATTATTTCTGAAAATAGTAAGATGGATAGAAGTACATTAACAAACAAGAAAATCATCATGATATGGACTAATATCTGTTCTAAAGAAATTAGTTTAGGAAAAATATTTCTATTCACACAATTTCTTTCCCTTTTCACATTCAAGTACAGAAGGAAACTGTATTGATTGCACACAATCTGGTATTAGTATATATATAGGATCATTACAAATCAGTATAATTATTGACAATAATTCCTAAACATCAGCTCTATGAGGCAGCTAGAACCAAGTGATGACCAAGGCTATTAACAACCATGGACTGGGTCTAACTGAACTCTAAAAGTTAGCTCAGAGAAGAGAATTGCCCCATGACTTACTCAGACAAGGAGGTTATGGAAACCATGTGAAACGTCTTAAAATACCTCCTGTTGTGGAGAATAATTCTTGTAATTAATAGTCTATTTATCAACAATTAACCTATACAGATTCTTGGTCTCTTTAGAGTTGTACAGTTTTCAGCCTCTTTTGAAATTTTTAATTGAACATAATATAGTATATACATGTTGTAATCATCTGATGAAGAAAAAACATCAGCCACTTTCTGTCACATTTTTTAAGTTTTCAAGTTTGTTTTAGAAACTTATCCATTGATTTTTTATTTCAGTGTTGGTTCCATATAACTCTTATTTGAATATTGACTCCAGTATTTTCATTCATTTGAATTTTAGTCTCACAAGGATCAATACCTTTATAGGTGAAAACTATAGAAAGCATGCAATCCTTCATGGAAAATAAAGGGCATTTGCTAAATTATAATTGTAGGAATAAAGAAAAA
>Ga0209700_106460_pt1 | contig 18119 bp, 8 predicted proteins | sample SiratroredBW_FD_187528 | JGI IMG/M metagenome (GOLD analysis project Ga0209700, IMG submission 187528) | Root nodule microbial communities of legume samples collected from California, USA - Siratro red BW (SPAdes) (version 2) | ecosystem: Host-associated > Plants > Roots > Nodule | place: USA...
TCAATTAGATGATTCAAATAGAAAAAGGATGGTAGCAATTGAAAGAGTAGAGGGATCATTCAAATAGAAAAAGGATGGTGGCAATTGAAAGAGTAGAGGGATCTAACGGTAAATAATGTCTCTAAAATTTTTTGTCTTAGAATGATACAACTTTTGTTCTGTTTGCAAAGTTTGATGAAGGGTTTGTTTGAATAAACATCATTATGCACTCCAGGAGGAGAAGTAGAAAAAAAAAAAAAAAACTCAGATATATGCCTTTGCTGAGGGTGATTTCCTCCCCTTCAAAATTTGTCACACCATCAATAGTTTCATTGCTTCAACTAAATAAGTGTATGTAAATAACAATCCATAAAATTCTTAAGATAAAACAGAGACTTTAGCAGCTGATAGAATGCAATCAGAAGTATGCAAATTGTGTTTACTTAGACTATAACAGCTAGAATCATTAATTAGTATATTCTTGTTTCTGATGGTATATTTTCTTAATTGCAGATTAAGTTTACGATAAAAGGCTATATGGAATCTCTAAAAAAACAGGTGGGCAAATTGGACAGCAGCAAGGATAAACCATAAAATTATGGTAGTCTTCATGCTGAGTCAAAGTTTTCTTTTAGTAGTTTGAACTGGATTGCTCTCTTCCCCACAACCCTTTATCTTATTATGTATTGTTTCTTTGTGTTTTTCTTTTATACCAAAATTGTAATTGAGAAGGGTGTTTTACACATCAAATAAGTTGCAGCAGCACATGAAAATATTTTTTATATATTAAATTATCCTAAATTGCAACAAAAAAAGGTTATTAATAAAAGGCAGTGACACAACATTTTTCAATTTGTTTTCTTTTATATTTATTTTATTGCGACTCATAACATACTATTAATTGTAACAAACTCTCCTACAACTAAGGTACTACAGTTATAATTCTAACATAAATACAAATAATAGATATAATTATTAATAATATATATAATTATTGATTGTTATATATGTTTTGATTTCCGATAATGAATTTATTAAAATACTATACGTTACAAATCACTTAAAATATATGATTATAAATTATATGTTATTATTTCAAATCAATTAGAGTTACTTAAAATTTTTCATTATTTTCTTACCTTTTTATATTATCTTTCCCTTAAATTCAAATAATTTTATTTTCTATGTTTGAATATCTTGTTTGATTTCAGCTGAAGAAAAATGAAAACAGTTATAGAAAATAAAAAAATAAAGAAAGCACACACATTTAGAAATAAAAAAAATTAAATATAAAAAATAATCACCGTTAACACATCAAATTATTCATACAAACACAATGTTAAGTTAATTGGAGACATGAAATTCATTTGTTACATGACATGACAATTATGCAAAAGCAAATATATTAAATCGTTTGTATTATTTTAAATAGTAAATTAAAATTTTGTTCATTATTTAACATGGGTTGTACTCCTAACAAGATACTACGCGATCATTATGATTGAAAAAAACTAAAATTATTGTTAGTTTAACGAGGTTATAAAATTTTAGAAGTGGATATCTCTTTTATTTTATTTTATATTTTCTTATTAAATACAGTAGAAATCATTGAAAAAAATATATGCTAAACATGTTTATAATATAATTATGGATAATGTTAGTTTTATTTTTGTTTACTTATGTTTCATGATATTTTAATAATTATATTTAATACATTTATTTTCTTGATTTAGGTACATATAAAAAAATATTGAGTATGAAAGATAGAAAATAAATAAATATATAGATCTCCATAGGTTATAAGGATAAATTTTCCCTTGAATAGGTCTTACAAAGTTTAGCTAAACTTAAATTAAAAGTTATTAAAAGTCTATCTTGAGTTTATTGGACCTATTATGGTCCTACTATTTATGAATTCTCGTACTCGATGTTCTGGACATAAAAAAAAAATGTGTTAGAGATTTTGTTTTTGTTAGTTGGAGTTTCTGAATTCTCATACTTGGTTTATGATGTTAAGTACAATAAATATTAGTTTAGCAAAATTTATAAATAAAAATTCATGGTTAGGAGTGCAAGATTTTAGCACAATAGACTTGACTATCATAAATAAAACTTAATAAAAGAAAAAAAATGGATATCAAAAGAAGAATTAAATTATTAGATAAAAAAAATTAGTGGAGTAAATTAAAAAAAAAGTTAAAATGTTAATATTGTTTTCGTTTCTCATATTTATTAGTATCATTCATCATCTTCACGTTCTATCTATCTCTAATTTTAATATATAGAATAATTAAAGGCATTTTCATTATAGGATTTATGATTATAAGTTTAAGACTTGAATTTTATAAGATTATATTAGAATAAATTGAAATAACATAAATTTAAGATTCTTGGTTTTAAATAGGATATTTCTTAAAAAGAAAAATATATATTTTTCTTAAAAAAATTAATCAGCAAATAAAACATGAATTAATGTTCAGGTTTATAACATTTCGACTATAGTAAAAGTTGCAACAAAATTTTAAGAGTGTTGTGTGACAATGGGAGTCGTAAAAAGGAAATTAAGATGTTATATATAAATCTTGTAATGGAGACCACCTAATAGTTTTCATTAATTTTAATAATCATTTATCCTCTGATTTCATGTCAATAAATAACTTACTAGTATCCAAAGTGATGATCTCAGTTTAGTAATTTACTCTGTATTTAAGATGGTAAATAATTAATTCTTTTAGTAAATTATTGTCACTTTTAAACTTTTGTAGTCCAGTTAAATAATTTTTAACTAGAATAATGGTTTCGTGACTATGAAAAATTTATTCCTAAAAAAAAGTTGATGGACAAAACCTTTTTCTTAAACAACTATTTCACAGACTTTTTCTTAAACAACTATATCAAAAATGACTCCACTTCTCTGAAATCTAAATCTTTTCTTTTCAATTGTCTATTTGTTTTATTTGATCTTCCAATGTTTTGATATTTTTCTCTTGTGTTTATTTTTTCAAAATTGCTTTTTTATCTGTTTTTTTTTCTTGTATAGTTATGCTGTTTATCTTGACTCCTTAATCTCCTTTTTCTCTTGTGCACGAGTTACTTTATTTTCGTATGTATCACTTTTACTATGCATGGCAGTATAATTAAAATTCAATATTTAATTATTTATAATAATAAAAATAATTTAATCATTTATAAATATATTATATTAAAATAATAGTAATGAAATTTTAAAATAATAACAATTATATAAAAATAATAATTTTATTTTAATTTTAGTTTTATTTTATGAAAACAAACTTTACACTGTTACATGTATTTTACATGTAAATAGTTTTTAGTTTACAGGAAAATGTTTATCTTATTTATAAAGTAAATTTTGTAATATATCATTCATCATCATTATTATTACACGTGCAGGACCCTAGTTATCAATCCAAAGTTTGAAATTTCTTTTAACAGTGTATGTTCTTGAATTTGAGAATAGCTAATAGTGTCCTTTGGTGATGTGACAAGGTCGCGTAGAAATACTTTGTTAGGTGATGGCTATCTTTCGTTAAGGCTAGTTAGATTAATAGTATTTAGAAACATGCTTTAATAGAACAATTGTGTTCACTGCTATACTAATGGAAGGGATTTTGAAAGAATTATAGGAAAATGTAAACATGCGATAATCCTTCTCGTAATCGATGCTCTAAATGTTGAAAAAGAATATTTAACATACAAAGTTCAAACAAGATACATAATCTTCAAAAAAGGACTTTTAACATAATCCAAAGTTCTCAACGATTTATTATCTATCTCACTGCATGGCTTTAGACGTAGTTTGCAGGATTAGGAAGCAATATTAGTGAGAAAAGAGATGAAGAGCAACGTGTGCGCTTGACATGGAATAAAGAAAAGAACAAGGGTGTTACCTCAGACAACAACTTCATGTTCCTTAAACATTCTTTGCCTCTACTTTTAAATACGACTCAAAGGAGCATTCTATATTTCGCTTTGTCCCTCATGCTCAATATTTCTCATATTCTTTCCTTGCTTCTACTCTTTCTTTCTCATTCTTCAATATAAATACTCTCTCCACACCCTCCAAAACACCATGCACAAAACTACCCTTTCTTAATACTTGTCATTCTCCTCAAATGGCTTCTTTTTCTGCCTCAACCTCCTCCTTGAAGAGATCAGATTCAATCACAGATAGCATGCCAGATGCCTTGAAGCAAAGCCGGTTTCATATGAAGAGATGCTTTGGCAGGTACTACTGAATGTCAATGGACAAAGCAACTTTGTTACACTTGGTCTTCTTTTTTAATCAGAATCCAAATTTTACCTCAGTAACTCAAAAGGGTTTCATATTTTTTGTGTTCTACACTTTGGCTCTTTAAGGTTTTTACATGAATGTGAAACAGGTTTGTTGCAAGTGGGAAGAGGTTGATGAAACAGTATCATGTGATGGATGATGTGGAGAAGTCAGTTGAAGACAAAGCTGAGAGGAAAAAACTTTTGGAGGGCATGTTGGGTTACATCTTCAGTTGCACTCAGGTACAGTTTTTTCATTTCATAGCTAAAAGTTTGTCTTTTTAGAGAGACTCAAAACATGGGGTTGAAGTTCAAGAGGATAATATATATAGCTTATGGAGCAAATTGGAATTGTGTTCAGGAAGCGGCTGTTGTTCCACCATATGTTGCTTTTGCAGTGAGGCCTAATCCTGGTTTCTGGGAATATATTAGAGTGAATGCTGATGATTTGCAAGTAGAAGGCATTGACGCTGTAGAATACTTGAAGCACAAGGAAATGATATTTGATGAGAAATGGTAAGTGAAGCTCATTCACATTGCCCTTTTGGCTAGCCATGTTGTGCCAATGATTAGTGCAGATGCTGAACGTACTTGAATGTGCAGGGCAAAGGACGAAAACGCTTTGGAGTTAGATTTTGGAGCTATTGATTTCACCACCCCTCGCATGGTTCTTTCTTCTTCTATAGGGAATGGACTAAACTTTACTACCAAGATCTTGACCTCAAGGTTGAGTGAGACCAACCAAAGCATAAATCCTTTGCTGGACTACTTGTTGAGCCTTAACTATCAAGGAGAGGTAAATAAAGGCATGAGTGAATCAAACATTGAAATGTATATACACATGAAAAAGCAATAAAAAATGATTTTGTAATAGTGGAAGAACAAAGTTTAACAACAGTGACTGCATATTTCTTTTATCAATGTGCAGAATCTTATGATCAATGACACTTTGAATACCATGCCAAAGCTTCAGCAAGCGCTGAAGGTGGCTGAAGCTTATGTATCTGCACTCCACAAAGATACACCATACCAGAAATTTGAAGACAGGTCAACATCTAACTTTTGCTTTATTCCTCCATTTTGGTATCAGTGAATAAATATGCATAAAAAGATTGAAAAAAAAATGTTAAAATGTTCAATCTGATGCTTTTAAGGTGCCAATTTACTTCATTTGAAAATTCTATTGAACCACTTAAATGGTTTATTTGATTTATATCAAAAATATTCGAAAGAGAATAATGGATTAACGTTATTTGTTATTTTCTTTGTTGTACCTTTCCTAAGCTTGGATCTTAAGTAAAATAGCTTCCTACTTTCTGATTGTCTTACTTTCTTCTTCAGCGCCTTGGGAACCATATGAACAAGGGAAAACTATTTCCATAATTCACAATCTCTATTACTGTCTGCAGATTCAAGGAATGGGGATTTGATAAGGGTTGGGGCAACACTGCTGGAAGGGTTAAAGAGACAATGAAATTACTTTCTGAGGTACTAGAATCAGCAGATCCGGTGAAATTGGAATCACTTTTCAGCAGGCTTCCAAACATGTTCAACATAGTTATCCTCTCTATTCATGGATACTTTGGCCAAGCAGATGTCCTTGGATTGCCAGACACTGGAGGCCAGGTGTGAATTCCTCATCTTCAATGTTGAAACTAGGAAAAAGTAGTCAAAACTTTGTTCCTGAATATTTGATTGAAATGAATCAACTAGAATGCTCAGTGCATTGACTATTCAGAATGAGTAGTACTAGTAGTCCTCACCAAGTAACAACCAATCTTGAATCTAGCTGAGTTTCACCAAAACTATGACCATTTTTTCTTCTTGTGTAACACTACGCTTCAATGCATAACTTTGATGAGCCTGAGGCTGTTCTTTTTCTTATAATAGGTGGTATATATTCTTGATCAAGTGAGGGCCTTAGAGGAGGAGCTACTCCATAAGATTGAGCTGCAAGGCCTTGATGTGAAGCCTCAGATTCTTGTGGTAGGACACTGAGTACTAACTACTAACACAATAAAAACTAAGCTTGAAAAGGCAAAAGCAATCACATAATATATTTCCTTTTGCTTCCTATATCTTTAAAGGCTCTGAACTTATGTACCATGCACAGGTAACTCGTCTTATACCAGATGCCAAAGGAACCACATGCAACCAAGAACTAGAACCTGTCACCCACACTAAGCACTCCAACATTCTCAGGGTCCCTTTTTATACAGAAAAGGGACTGCTTCGTCAATGGGTCTCCCGTTTTGATATCTACCCTTACTTAGAAAGATTTGCTCAGGCATGTAAACAATTATATTCTCCATTTTTCATATATGAGAGAACGGAGAAGAATAAAGGAGTGTAACATGAAGGATGTGTTTATGCTTATGCTTATGCTTGTGTTTCTCTTTTTATTCATATGTCTTTATCATCAACAGGATGCTACTGCCAAGATTCTTGACCTCATGGAAGACAAGCCTGACCTCATTATTGGAAATTACACTGATGGAAACTTGGTGTCATCCTTAATGGCTTCCAAACTTGGAGTGACTCAGGTTCATTCATTCTCCTATAGCTTTTGCACAATCTTTTCTTATCATCACTTTGAACTAAAACTTGTATCCATAACAAATGAAGGCAACCATTGCTCATGCTTTGGAGATGACCAAATATGAGGACTCAGATGCCAAATGGATGGCATTTGATGATAAGTACCACTTCTCATGTCAGTTCTCAGCTGACATAATCGCAATGAATTCAGCTGATTTCATTATAACAAGCACATACCAAGAGATAGCTGGAAGGTACACTTCCTTTTCTACTGAGTGGCACGTTCTTATATGCTACGTATTTAGCCTGTGGTCAAAACTAGCATGAGGATAACATTTCACTACTTTGTTTCATTAGCAAGCAAAAGCCAGGACAATATGAAACACACACAGCATTCACCATGCCTGGACTTTGTCGTGCAGTCTCCGGCATCAATGTGTTTGATCCAAAGTTCAACATTGCTGCACCTGGAGCTGATCAATCTGTCTACTTCCCTTCCACAGAGAAGGACCAGCGATTTACTTCATTTCATCCAGCTATTCAAGAACTACTTTATAGTAAGGATGACAGTGAAGAACACATGTGAGTCTCATTCCACTTTGCCCTCATCATTTTGTAGTAATCCAAATGTGTCATTTCATTGCAATGGCCTAATTCAAACTAAGATATGATTTGGCTCAGAGGGTTTTTGGAAGACATGAAGAAACCAATCATATTCTCCATGGCTAGGCTTGACAAAGTGAAGAACCTTAGTGGCCTAGTTGAGTGGTATGCAAGAAACACGAGGCTCAGAAGCTTGGTGAACCTTGTGATTGTTGGAGGATTCTTCAATCCAGCCAAATCCAAAGACAGAGAAGAAACTGAGGAAATCAAGAAGATGCATTTCTTGATGAAGGAGTACAATCTCAAGGGGCAATTCAGATGGATTGCAGCTCAAACTGACCGCTACCGCAATGGTGAGTTGTACCGGTGCATTGCAGATACAAAGGGAGCCTTTGTGCAACCAGCTTTGTATGAGGCCTTTGGTTTAACAGTCATTGAGGCAATGAACTGTGGATTACCAACTTTTGCAACAAATCAAGGTGGACCAGCAGAAATTATTGTTGATGGAGTCTCAGGCTTTCACATTAATCCTTATAATGGAGATGAGTCAAGTGACAAGATTGCTGACTTCTTTGAAAGGTGCAAGACTGATTCTGAGCATTGGGACAGAATGTCAAAAGCTGGTCTTCAGCGCATCAATGAATGGTAATTCTTAACCAACAACTGCATTGCTTTTAGCAACTTTCATGATTGGATTTGTTAACATAGCTCTTGTCTTTTCCTTGTAGCTATACATGGAAGATATATGCAAATAAGGTCTTGAACATGGGATCAATTTTTGGCTTTTGGAGAAGGTTGAACAAGGAGCAAAAGTTGGCAAAGGAAAGATACATCCACATGTTCTATAATCTTCAATTCAGGAACTTGGTAAGTTTGCTATAGGATATTTCTTTCTGTCATATATTCAAGAGCAATACTTCATACTTTCTAATTTCTATAGGACAATATGAACATAACTTTTTACAACAAACTTCATTATATCCTGAGCTTTTGATTGGTTGTACTTGTACTTCAAATTCAATAATTATTGAAATATTATGTTATTGTATTGCAGGCTAAAAAGGTACCTATTCCCAGTGAGACACCCCAATATCCTATGCAAATGCCAAAGTCTTCTGCTCCATCTCCAGCCAGAAGACCAGCAGCAAAATCCAGGCCTCAAAGAGTTGATGGACATGGCACAGTTGGAGCTCCTCTAAGCCTATTAACAGCAGCAGTACCACCAGAAGCTAAAGATCAGCCAACTACAAAGTAAGTCATTTAATGCATGATGTAAATAGACCTCAAGTGTCAAACTAAAAATTGAACTACAATTCTCACCACTGAAAAAATTACCTTTTATACTGGTTCTGAACGACATACAATACTGATTCTGGACTCAAGTTGTAAATTTTACAACTGTAAAAAGTCTTAACATACTACGGCAGTTGTCTACCCGTTGTAATATATAGGAGATATCACTTCGATTCTTAACAAACCGTTATAATAAATCTACAAATTGGCTAAAAGAACATATAATTGTCTAACTAAAAGAGATATTACAGCGATTGAGTAGATTTTGATGAATACTTATTTTAATCCAGCTTTGCACACAAATAAAAAAAAACAAGCAACATGAATGAATGTCCAGTTTATTAGATCTGCAGTATCAATGCAAATGTTTTTCTTATTGTCAATCACAAAAATTTGTTTCTGGTATGCATTTTAAGATATTTATTATAAAAATCAACAAATTTATCGGACTAGTCTGTCTGCATGAATAACAGTATTATGAATATTTGCATGAGGCTTTGATAAATGGTGGCCAGTGAGAAGAAATTTGTTTAACACCCTTAAGAACTTTCCATTTGCATTGCAGTGGTGAAGGTGTGAGTAATGGAAGAGCTATTAGTGAACAAAATGGTGGTGGTGTCTTTGGATTACGTTGGTTGATCTACATAATTGCTTTTGCATGCTCCATTCATTACTTCTTAAAGAATTTGGATCGGCTTTTGTTCACAAGAGAGCAATGATGGAATCATGGAATCACAGTCAAATGTTGATGATGTGATTTTGATTTTAACTCATTTCTATGTTTTTACTTTAAACCTTTCTATTTCAATCTTGTTGTAAATAATTGATGTGCCAAATAAAGTGCCATCTTAACGATGCACGTTGAAATTAGTGGCACTTGAAGTTAAAACTTTACAAATTCTATTTCATGAATTATAATCATGTCATAGTATATCTCATCTTTTCTCTTGTCCAAAGCATAGAGATTGTCAGATTCCCATAAAGATATAAAAAATCATGATTATTCTTAAAAATATACACTTGGTTATCATGAACTGATATAATATTCTTGTGTTGTATGGGTTTATCTAATGAAAAATTATGTAATTTAAATATAAAAAAGTAAGATAGCTATATATGCCTACAATAATAGTAAGATAATGTCAATAATAAAAATAAATAAATAAACAGTTGAATATAACAAATATTGATGTATTTCGTTTTTAGTATAATAAGAAATAATCTTAAGTAATTAAACAAGTCTTTGATATTTTAATAATTAAAAGATAAATTAAAGATTAATTTTATATTAATATTAATGTTTCATTTTAATAAATAAATGTGATAATTACTAGAAGACTAAGCACTTGTTTAATTATTTTTTTGGAGTTCAAAAAAAAATTATTGAAATTAAATTTTTTGATAATAAAATTATTTTTTATTATACTAAAAATGAAATATGTCAATATTTATTATAATAAATTACTTATTATCTTACAAAAATTAGAATACTGAACAATTATATCATTAGAAATTCAATGATTTTGATAATGTATTTCTTTTTCAAGTTTCGTTAATAATTTTTTTAAATTAGGAAAATATTGATAAAAACCTAGTGAACTTAAAACTTTGTTTTAGTTTTACACAGAAAGTGTTGTGATTAAAAACAGCATATTCAATTAAGAGATCATTTTCTATAAGAATGTTTTTAGGATTTTGTTTTTGGATTATTTGTAGTTTTAATTTTTAAATGTTTCAAAAAAGTCAATCAACTTTAGATTTTAAAATTAATTTACTTTTCTTTTACTTTTACTCTAATTTAAATTGATTTTAAAAAGTTCACAATTATGTTAAAATTAAGTTTACAATTATGTTTTTAAGACTCAATTTAATTAAGTTTAGAAGATTAACTTTAAAGTAAAATGTTTTATGAAAAAAAAAATTATAAAAAAATTTAAATTAGTTCATTCTTTGTTTTTATAAACTTTACATCTCTAAAAGGTTAAACTTTGTTTATATATACTTTAAGCTTCAATCATTTTTTATTGTCTATCATTTGTAAGATCACATAATGTGTTTGGGGAGTTAAAGAAGGGGAAATTAAGATAGACTAATTAAAATTGAAAAATCTTTATAAGTTTTTGACCTAAAATAAAATAATTAATAAATAATTCATTACCAAAATAAATAATTAAATACAAATAACATGATATTTTTTAGTAAAATTTTTATTTTAATTAAAAAATATACTTCATCACATTCCTGTGATAATATATTTTTATAGGAACTTGACTGAAAATCATTTCAGAAAACCTTAGTTCCTAGACATACTACTTTCCTAATAATTAACTCTTCTATAATTTTTTTTTTAATATCCCACGTAAATTTTTTAAATCATTTTTCAATTCCTGGTTTATAGACACGTGTTAGTAAGACTTTTATAGGTATTCTCTATAAGAAACAATTTTATGAAGTAAATTGTGCAATATTCTAGAAATGAATGAGTTTTTTGTTTTATTATTATAGAATGAAGTTTTGATTACGGTGAGATTTACTTTTATATACAACAATTTAATATTAACACATCGTGATTTACTTTTTATTATAGATGTAAGAAGTTGACCAAGTAATTTTATTGCTTAAACTCTTCATAAAATATCAATGCGAGACGTAATAATAATAATTCTTTCTACCTAAACCTTTATTACTTTCTGAGTCAAACCAGCAAATTGTGTGCCTTTTGGAGATTAATTCTTAACTATGTTTTCCATCACAATCACTCAACATTAATCAATTTCATTATTGGAGATAATTTCACATCCAAAGCCATGCGATAAATAATTAATAAGTTAAACTTCAACGCTTTATAATTATTAAACTTTCCTAATAGTGCGATTTGCAAGGTATTTGTCTAGCTTAACTAAATTATAATTTATTGATTACTATTTGGAAACTTACTCGTCAAAACCAATGCAAATCCAAATAGAATATGCATTTAGGATATATAAATAAAGGGACTGTTATTAAGCTGCTGCTTATTTTTTAATGCAATTTGTGTTAAATTTTATGTTTTTAAACGTGTTGACTAAAGTTTGATTCTTGATTGTAATTTATTTTGCAGATTTACACTTGTTGAAAGAAAAATATATTGTCATGGTCATTATTGAAATTTTAGAATTTGTTAAAATAATTATTAGAAGTGGATATTAAATGTAACTTAATTTTGCAAAATTAGTTTTTAAATAAACCTATAAAGGCTCCTTCAAACAATAAACAGAATAAAAATCGAGATAAAAAGGTGGGTTATTTTCTCTTTCACTCTCTTTCTTCACTTATAGATTATTGAAAGACTTAAGACTTCTTTCTAATTCATGAGGGATCTCCAATATACCATGTTCATGTCGTGACTATTTAACTCGTGTGTGTGACTATATATGTAAGGATGATCCGATAATGGAGGACTTGATAGACCCAATAACCTTGTTATGATAAACTCTGATACATAATAGTGGTGAACTTTTCTAACTCAACATTACTAACTTTTAGGATGAGATTTGTAATTATTTATAAACTATTGAAAGATATATAGTGAATATAGGATCTTCAACAATAATAAAAAATAGTCTAAATATATAAAAATGAATTTATTTTATGGGTATGATAATGATAATTAAGTTTAAATCTATAATCTTAACTAAATTACTCAAACCCTGTATTATTACGCTGTATTTAGTTGGTCATTTATAAGATTACAGTGACCACGAATATGCAATAATAGATCAAATTATGTTAAATATTGTTAATAGTTTGATTTTATAATTATAATTATATATATATAGCATTGGAAATTATGAAAGAGAAACAGTAATTTGTAATATTAATTATAAAGATAAATTAAGATATTAATTATAAGTGTGGATATATATAAATATGCTTATCACTTTGTTAATGACGTGTGTAGATTATTGCCTGTCTCATTCAAAGAACTAACAAAGTGACTTCATTGATTGGTTTATGTTTGCCGTGTGAGGCCAAAATTTTTACATTGTCCTTTTCTATTTATTATTATTATTATTTTTTATTCTTTTTATACACTGTCATTTTGTTTTATTTAATGTATCATCTAGCAATAGGATTCTAACATTGCGGGCAATTTTTTATTTGCAACCAAATGTATCATTATGACACATTATTTTTATTATGATCAAATGCCATTTAAACATTCTATTTTTAGTTAACAGTGTTTTCTTTCTTGATTGAAAAATCTTTACAGTGATTTTATATCTAGAATTATGTGTTTCGTTTTGAAAAAAATTTACAGATAATTTACTATTTGTGTAGAAAAATATCTTATATGGAAATTTAAATCACAACAAATATTGCATAAACAATCATATAATGATAAGATTACCACACAACATATAAACATATTTTCCGTGTTTCTTTATAATATAAAATTTTAGAAACAAGTGTGAATTTGAATCATATATTTAATAAAAATAAGTAAGATAATAAATATACAAAAAAAATACTAATTTATTATTTTAAAATTTTAGAATGATGCATCATGTCGTTTTTCAACTTGGAGAAAAGTATTTGGCATGAGACAGAGTCGTGCAGAACGGCAAATGTTTGTAGGCAAAAGAAAACTTAGATAAAAACAAAACACATTGAGTTGTCCACAAAAATAATAATACTTTTGCAATAAATGTATGTATGTATCTCATTTAATATTTAGTAATAATTCTGTGCACAAAGAATATCATGAATGGCAGAATATTCCACCTTAACAAGCTGTGTCTTGAATGAACTAATAATCTTTATTATTTGTTGCGAAGACCAAAACGTTTTAAATTTTATCTTTTTACCTCCAATTGCATAAATAAATTGGTGTTGGATAATTCTAGCTTAATTAGTGATTTTGAGTTGTTAGATCACCATCTACTTTTTGTTTCTTTTTAACGCTTATTTTTCAAAAATAATACTTTGACAACGCTAAATAACAATACACCCACCTTAAAGCTATTTTTAATGATATGATAATGCATATTAGGATTTTAAATTAAAAAATAAAATAAATATAATTAAAATATTATTATTTTGAGTTGTTAAATGACAATTTTTTGTTTGATAGATGTCTACTCCTATTTTTTTTAATTTTTTTAATTTAATTATTATTTTTAAATTTGAAGTTAGTATTACTCTTTTGTTCTTACATAAAATCTTTAATTAATTTATTTATGGCGAAGTAGAGCCTAAAGAGATAAAGTATAAAAATCTTATAAATGTTTTATTAAAATTCATTACATATATATGAATTTTGAGTCTTTTATAGAAGAGAATCGAAATTAGTTCAAAGTTTTGTGTAACTATGTTAAATATTTATAAAGAATTTTTTTTATAGTAATCTTATCTTCTCAACTAAATTGTAAATTTGATGTTACACATGTAATACATGATTGAAAGAGTCCAATAATTTAGAGCCATATTTACTCTTATCTTTAGCAAATTTATATAGTATTTTTATGTTTGTTTGAGAAAGTAAGTGTTATCTTCGATAATGTGATTCAAATTAGAAAAAGTTTGTTTAATAAATTTAGATGATTTTAAATTGATAATCAAGGATAAAGACGTTTGTTTAATTAAAGTAATATGAGATAAAAGAACACGTGATGCAATATGGAAACTTGAACATGGAGGCTTGAAAATAAAATGCAAGATAATCTTATCTATTTCGTAATAAGTGAATTTTGAAGGATAAATGTTTTTTTTTCCTCATTGAGAAAAATGTAATTAAATATTTTTTTGTGTTAATGTAAGTGTGTATAAATAAATTCAAAAGTAATAACTAATAATTTTGATATATGTTTAATCTTTAATTTAGTTAATTGTATATTAAAGTATGTATAGTTTTGTTAACACATTTAAAATCGTTAACTATTCAAATTATATAAATATAATATATTATAATAAACTAATGTAATAAAATTATATGTTAAGAGATTGTTGTTATTTGATATTTGAATAATATTATTCGAACGAGGTGTTCTTGCTTAAATAATATTATTTAAAAAATAGAGGTTGTTTTCGATCTTATCTTACTTGAATGATATAATGAAACATGTCACTTAAGTATATTTTATCTTCTCAATAAGGAGTTTCAAAGTTGTGAACCTTGATCTCGATCTTCATCTAACTTGAGTAATGTATGCAACAAAACTACTAATCAAGAAACATGTCAAAGTTATATTTAAAACTTAATTCTTTATTTTCAATCAAATTTCAACTCAAACTACAAGTTCCAATTTAAAATGTATCTTTCAAAAACATGTTTAAACAACCATATTGAAAGTTCATCTAAATAACTAATATAATTAAACTTTACTAATTTTTACTCAATTTTAAAATAACATAATCTCACATTTGAATAAAAAAATTTTCATCAATTAATACCAATTCAAAAAATATTTGGGCATTGGTTTTTGGGGCTAAAAGTAGATGTAGATTCAAAATAGAAAGGGTGAACTTATTAAGCATGAGATTAGAAATCAACTTTCTAAATTTGATTGCACATGTAATACTTATTGCAGGAAAATTTTGTAAGAATACATGATCATCTGTATTAAATCATGATGATATCTTTCTCTAATTTGCATATGATTTTTCCCTATTTTAAGAACTATTCATTCAATTCCAGATCTATGGAATATTTTGAATAGTATTGTAATTATTGTGATCCCGAAAAAAACTTTTATAATCTTGATGTCATCATTAAGGTGTCCTATATTTTCTCTTATGTAAAGTCTCGTAAGGTGCTATCCCAATACTTATTTTTATTATAAGTGAATTCTACTAGTTTCATATCTAATCTTATCTACTCAAATGCTCTAAAACACATGTTTTCAATAGATCTTCTAAAGACTAGATAATTTTATCTAATTGTCCATTTGTCTAAGGATGATAGGCTAAACTAAACCTTGGTTTGACTCCTAAGGTTTCATGTAAAGTTTATTAGTTCTTATAAGTGAACTTGTAAGGTTATCTTGACTAAGAGTAAGGTTATTCTAGTGAGGCAAGATTTTTCTATATTAGGACAAATTATCTCAGATAGGGATAAGGTTATTTTGACTAGTGATGAGGTTATTCTGGTTAAGGATAAAATTATTTTAACTAGGAGTAAGGTTATTCTAGCTAAGGATAAGGTTATTGTAATTAGGGATAAGCTTATTCCAATCAATGATAAGGTTATTCTAGCTAAAAATAAGGTTATTCCAAATCCTTGCTTGAAATAACCTAATCCCCGACCTAAATAACCTTCTTCGATCAAGATAACCTTATTTTATGTCAAGATAACTTTATCCTTAGTCAAAATGACTTTATTGTCAACTAGAATAAGCTTATTGCTAATTAAAATAACCTAATCTTTGATCTTAATAATCTTATCCTTAAAGACAATAATATTATCCTCAATCAAGATAATGTTATCCTTGTCCTTAACAACCTTACTTAAGTGCAAATTTCTAGATGTAACAACTTTATTTATGAAAAAACCTTATTCCAAAAATAACCTTATTTTTGTAATGGTCTTATTCTTAAAATAATATAATGTAATATTGTCATTCTTTTATAAACGTGTAATAAAAAATAATTGTGATGGTAGTATTGTGATATAAGAATAATAGTGTTCTAAAAATTTATAATGAAAAGAAAATATTATGTTTCATTAATTATTTTAAATAATACATACTAATTAAAGTATTAGGTATTTAAAAGTCAAACAAGGTTATAAATGATTCAAACACAATTAATGATTTGTATTATGTTTTCTATAATGTTGAATGTATTCTTCTTTAAAGTAGTAAATATGTTGTGTGGTTTATACATAAATGGTTTAAATTATTAAATAGCTTATATATATGAACGGTTATGATTAATAAGAAAATTATTATAAATAATAACGATAATAAATTAATATAAATATATAATCTATCGGTATAGTCAATATATATTTTTGGGAGTTATATATTTTTATTTTTTTAAAATATATTCGACAGTTATACTATATTTAAAAGATAAAAATGTTTAAAAAAATGTATAAACCGAAAAAGTTATCTTTTGTATATTGTTTTTGTTATAGGTTCAAACTTAACAAATGTTTTTATAACTAGATTATACCAAACATAAACTTCGGGATCATCAATTACTCCTAAATTTCGATTCACATAAACGACACGCAATTCCATGATCACATATTTTCTGTTTAAGTCTTCACTTTTATAACATGGTCTCCCAATTTTTATAATACGTCTTAATTTCCAACTCAATTTTATTCTTCACCAAATATTATGATACTATATACAGTATTTACATTATCATCTACTTACAAATAATCTCAAATAATATTTTTGTTAATTTTTTAATAATTATTTTGATTAATAATATTAAACTTTTATTAAGTTTAATACATTATTATTATTTAAAAAATTATTTAGGACCTAAAATAAAAAAAAATTATAACTATATATTTAGTTTTTTATAGTTCCTGAAATTAAATATTTAAAATTAGTAAAATTGTCACAACTTATTATTTTTACCCGTTTCAAGCTATCATAAACTAAATAGAAGGATTACAGGACTAAAAATTCAAATGCAGTTTTCTAGTTCAAGAACTGAAATTGGAAGTTACTAGAAAAAATTCAAAAGTCACCTATATATTAAAACCTTTTATTATGATGGTCCACACTTATTTTTTAAACTGTAATCAACAAAATATATATATATATATATATATATATATATATATATATATATATATATATATATATATATATATATATATATATATATATATATGGATATCATGACTTTTTAGGATTATTATATTAAATTTAATAATATGTTGAAAGAATGATATATATTTGACTAATGATTTAAATTATATAAATTAATATATTAGGTGATATAAAATTAAAAAAAATTAACATTAGAATTTCTTTATAATAAATACAATGAACCACTCTTGCATAAAAAATTATAATCGACTTTTTTAGATATTTTTATGAATTAGATATTAACTACTAATGTGACTTATATATATATGTTTTGGAAGATTTTTTGAGATGAAAATTTATCTTGATATCATAGAAAAAAATTAAAGATTTTTATTATATTAGACAATGAATCCATTGTAATTTAGACCTAAAATAAATCATCTGAATTGAAATGGGTGATGATATTATAGGTGAATTTGACATTATAAAAAGTTAGGTCATCTTTATACTTTTAATTTATTTTTTAACGTGGTTATACTTTATATTTTACCTGAACACCCTACATATAAAAATAGTAGTATGATTTAGGAATTTATCTTTTGTATACTCGATGCTTAAAAGTTTTGTAGTTAGCTTTGAAAGTCCAAAATTTCATCACAAATG
>Ga0209700_106461_pt1 | contig 18113 bp, 16 predicted proteins | sample SiratroredBW_FD_187528 | JGI IMG/M metagenome (GOLD analysis project Ga0209700, IMG submission 187528) | Root nodule microbial communities of legume samples collected from California, USA - Siratro red BW (SPAdes) (version 2) | ecosystem: Host-associated > Plants > Roots > Nodule | place: USA...
TTTTTTCTTTTCTTTCTTCTTTTTTTTTTTTTTTTTCTTTTTACTGCTCACTTTTTTTTTTATCATTATTTCGTGCTGTTTTATACTGTCTTTAGCTTTTCTCAGTCGCTTATTTGGTCTTCAAAGACATAACTTAGAAATATGAAATTAAAGAGAAATAGGTTGCATATATAGTCGTTGCTTGTCACCTTGCAATCAAACTCTCATGGATGACTCAAACGTATAAGTTTAGCTTCTTCCATAACCATCACATCAATCTGAACTTTTGTGGAATTTTTTATGCAACCTCTATGGTAATTAATATCAATTGAGGTTAATATTGACTTGGTCCAGATATTCGATCAAACCAATTTTGAACTAAATAGATTCATATATATATATATATATATATATATATATATATATATATATATATATATAAATTTTATTTTATATATTATATTTATATAAAATAGTAAGTTAAAAAGTAATATTTCCATGGTAATTCATACATATTCTTTCTTTCTTTTATTTTTGTAAAAAATAATTTTTCACACCTATTTTAGGAAAGAAAAGAAGAAATGCCAATAGATAATAAAAGAAAATACAATCGATGAAATAGAAAACAAAGGAAAATATCAAATGTAGACACAAAAAAAATAAAAAATGAATAAACTCTAATTGAATTCAGGATACAGAAACCTATGTGGCCCTATCTAAAGTGGCAAAGCACCTTAGTTTTTTGTAAGTACATCGGCACTAAGAAAAAAATTACATCTAAGTTATGCAATTGGAACTGAGGAAAGCAAAATGAATTTTACAAATAGCAATTTCTAAAAACTAATGAATTTAAACACATTTGGAATAATTGGTCATTTTGTTCATCTGAGAAACGTCAAGTAATACTTTTTTTTGTGCATGTTTTTATTATTAATGGGATCTTTTAAAAATCATAAAATTTTAAAAATTCTGGTGACTATATTTTGATTGTATTTTTTATGGTTGAAATAAGTAAAAATTTAATAAATTTATTTTAGAAGCTATGAATATTTGTGAACATGAAACGTAGTGTAGTATAGAAGAGCCACGTATGATGGCACTAAGCTTGTGAAGGCTGCCACGTCAAGTTTCTTAACCACGCGTGAAGCTGCATGTCTCGAATGTTGTCGAAGTGCTATTCATCAATCTATCTATATAACTATAACCATCTCAAAGATTGAACACATCCAATTTCAACCAAATTGCTCTTTCTGAACCCAAAAATGTCCACCAACGACAACCACCCTCAAGTTCTTGATGGCGAACCAACTCAAACAGGCACCTACCTCCGTGACACTGCTACATCTGTTATCCAAAACTTTGACCCCATCAACAAAATCCATCAACATCTTTGCGCGTGAGCAATTCAATTTAATATAAACTTTCTTTTCTTTCATTTCATTTTTAGTCTTTTAGGTACCATAATTGTTATGTGCAATACAACAGATGAATTACAAAGTTGACAGTGGAAACAGCTGAAGAAACAAATGTGTTTGATATGTTATGTAATGCAGGTTTCACTTTTACTCTCATGACATGACGCGACAAGTGGAGGCACACCACTATTGCGCGCACAAGAACGAGGAGATGAGGCAGTGTCTGATCTATGATAGTCCCGACAAGAAAGCGAGGCTTATTGGGCTTGAGTACATCATCTCCGAAAACCTATACTTAACACTGCCCGACGAGGAGAAGCCTCTCTGGCACTCTCACGTGTACGAGGTGAAGAGTGGCCTCCTCTTCATGCCTAAGATTCCTGCTCCCATTCAGCGCAAAGACATGGAGACAGTCTGCAAGACTTACGGCAAAGTTTTCCATTTCTGGCAAGTGGACAAGGGTCACTCCCTCCCATTTGGGATACCTCAGCTCATGATGTCTCTCACTAGAGATGGCCAGGTCTATGATCACCTAGTCAAAAGTATGTGCATACATTTGCTTCACTGTTATATACATATATTTCCTTTGGTATAGGCCTTCATGAGTGTCATGAATACTTAAACTGACATTTAAGTTTAATTTATGTTACGTTACACATGTAGGTTGTGCAGAGCGTATGGGGATAGACTATGACAAAGAAAGAAAGGGTAGGGAGTATATGACAGGGCCAGATCATGGAATTCATCCATTGGCCAATGGAGGGGGTAAGGGTCTTGAGACTCGCCTCAGGGAGGTCGACCTGAACAACAATTCTACTCCACCATATGCCACCAGGGTTTCTGTGCTCTAAACATGTTATGCTTACATATAGAGGGGACACCCTTTTCAAAACTTTATTATAAACATAACATAATGTACTATGTTTTATTGTCGTACTATATAATAAAAATGTATTATCTATATGTTTCCTGTGACTGATTCTCGATCGTCTATGCAAATGTTGTACTGTACGAGTTCACTATAATGAATGAATCTGCATGTATTGATAAAGTCTGGTGTACAGCACAAATGCGTTGCCAATTCTGGAATGAACTCAAGCAAATTGTCATCGAGTGGAGTGTTTGTACAAGGACTATTTTACCAGTCAATTCTTGAACATTTTTCGAATAGGAATGAGGATATATATCACATTTATAAATACCGTTAAGTGCTGAAATTTGTGAAATGTGACTGTACAAAATTCAGTGATTATATGAAGAAAGAGCTCAGTCAATCAAATTCAGGGGACACGCTCCAACACTCGTTGTAATGCCTTCTTGATACCTTCCTGATCGAGAGATGTTGTCAAGTGTATCTCCTGCACCTGCATCAAAAAGCACAAAACAAATATTTCAAAATAGAGATATAAAGTCACGTGCAATCCACAAAACAAATATTTAACATAATGGTCCATAGCATTAAGCCTATTTCAAAATGTGTGTTGCACATTTCTTTAACGCTGTTTCATTTTAAATATAAGGTGGCAATTGAGATTGAAAGTGATATGCATTGACGAAAGGAAAATACCTGTCTTCCAGCACGAGCTAGTAGAGTAAACCTTTGGTTGGTGGGAGGTGCCTAAGATTCATAAATTGGGAGAAATGAAAACCATGACCAACATAAACAAGTAAATAAATTGGCATCTTCCATTATTTAAGAAAGAATTCTGAACGAAAACTCACATTAGAAAGCCAAAGTTGCAAGTCTTGCGAGACCACTCGTTTTTCAAACCCTTGACGGCTGATTCTTACATCATATATACTGTGACAGAATGTCGTCATACCATAGAAAAGTCATAACGGATTCACTATAACTCGTTTTTTCAAAAGTCATCTAATTGTGCTGTCATTTAAATAAAAGCATTCACAAAATGAAGGGCACGAAATACACGATTTAGATACATTGATGAATATCAATTTTAAAATAAAAATATAAAATGCAGTTTTGGGGAAAATACGTGATAATAAGCATTTATGGCCAAAATTGACAAATGGCATGTTGTACATGTTTATTTTTAATGTAATAATCCAGTCACGATTCTTCCAGTGATTTTATGCACAAACCTTCAACCAGTAATATAATTACTCAAAACTCGCAACATAAATAGAAAGAGTCACATTCTTTCTTCTTTTTTCACATGACAAAATCGAAGAGTTAATAATTTACTAAGTATGTTAGTTTTAAATGTTTGTACCCTCAAAATTTCAAATAGTTTGGAAACATACCCATCTTCCTGTTGTAGCTCTTCAAGGATTGTTTCAAGCCCTGGAAGAGGTTCAATACTATCACTATCACCACCGCTCAGAGAATCAAGATCAGCTGAACCATCCTGAAATATAGAAATTATTGATCAAAATATTTCCTTAAGCACACACGTTTATATACCATGCTTTCGTCCTACATATGCATCTATATTTCATGATTATACATGTCAGATCTTATGTTATAACCAATTGGCTTTAAGTGATTTTGTATAAACCATATTTATTAATTGAGGCAGGCAATGTGAGACTTCTAAACACCGCACTCCACAGTTGTTTGCCAAACCAGGCGAGCTTACTAGAATAGGCAATTATTCTAGAGCTATAAGCTCTAATACCATGTCAAATTTGTTAAAGCCAATTGGGATTAAGCAAAGTTGCTCAACATATATATAGCAGTTCCAAGAATTAAGGAGAAAAGGTGAGAGTTCCCTAACTACAAACCTGAGGTATTACTTTGTCCAAAGTTTCTAGAAGTGGATCTTCTTCTAGCTGTTTAATTGATAAGGTTATCCTTGATTTTACCCTGCAAGAACTTAGATAAATCAAAAAATGATTTCCGTGACAAAATGTAGCAAAATAGCAATGTTTGATCTAAAGTTCATTAATGTGGTTCATCAAGTTTTTATAGTGTTAATTCATGACATGGTGTATAAGCCTCTATAACCATGAGGTTCATAGTTCAATCTTTGTTGTACTCCTTGTAGAGAAAAGTTAATTTTAACACAAGGCAGTGTATTCTTTACGTTTTTCATGCTTCAAGTCCAAAGAGCTCAATGCTAATACAATGAAGGGATATATTAGATATAAAAGCACAAGTGCATTCATTCAATGGCTTAATTTTTTGAAATGGTTTGTTCACAACAAAGCAAATAACTTCACTACAGTTAAATCCTTTGATTTCAAAGCATGGATTTAGTCCACCCACAAGAATATCAATGAAACTTTGACACAATGGTTAATTTGGTTTCTAAATTTACATACATAAATAAAAAGTTCTGAAGGTAGTTTTTTTCTTTCAAATTCATCATTTATTTTAAGTAAATTCTTGTACGTCATTATTAATATATAATTTAGTCTTATGAAGAGACTAAATTTCATTTTAATGGCAACATACAAGAAGTATAAATGTGAAAAATGAAATTTAATTTTAAGAACTTATTTTTAGTTTACTAAAATTCAAAAACTAACATTAAAATTGTCATATACACTTTGGAAGAACAAATTGATTATTCTGCTTAAAAATTTCCTTTAAAAAACATAACTATTGGGAATCTCACCAATCAATACCAACAACTTTAGCCCTCACTTGATCACCTACTTTCAAGATATCTCTGACATCCTGAACTAGATCCCATGATACCTCTGAGATGTGTATTAGTCCAGTAAGACGATAAAGACCTGCATCACTCTGTGATGTCATTTGTAACTTTTCCATGATAAAGTGAAAAGAGAAAATTGTAGACATATGAGCAATGCACAGTAGTTACCGTCAGGGAACCGCAAATGAACAAACGCACCATAGTCCTCAACATAACCAACTTTTCCTTCAAAAATGTCCCCTATATTGACATGTTTTGAAAATTTGGACCAGGCACCTTCCCTTTCAGAGAATATCAATTTCTTATTGTCCTCATCCGCTAGAATTACCTAAAATTGGAAGAAACTGTAATTATTTATAGAGTTTAGACAGCCCTTCATATAAACATAGCTAACATGTTGAAAATAACTACTACTATAACCTAATTAAGAGTAGAGCAAAAGATTGTGATATCAAACTGATGCAGGAAGCACTAAATAAATACTTCCATATGTAAACATCTAAGAATTAAGAAATTTCTTATTTTTCAAGGTCCAGATAACTGTTGTGCAGGAAAAGTTTACAACAGTTCTCTAGATTCAGGGGACAATGGTTTTTTTAGGCAGCAGCTTCAGGACTAAACATTGTAATAGATTAGCGGAATAAAAAATTATAACATATAGTACTCATTATTGAATAATAAAGTCTACCTTTGCCGATATGATTGAACCAACTAAGCCTTTTGCAATTTCTTGTATAGGTTTCTCTGGTTCTACACAAAAGAATCAATGCTACAATAAATCAGCAATTTCAACTCCACATGCTATTATCAATACGAAGCACCTAAAATATATCCAAACAGACGATTAAATCGTGTGCTTAGACAGGCAAACATGGCCAAATGCTATACAACAAGCCATAGGACCAGCAAATTTTTATCTGTATACTATTATGGATTATGGGTAGCAAAGGATGCTAAAAGGGCAGCCATGAACGTGAATGATTGTAAGATATGATCATTAACTAGTGTTTGACAAACACGAAGATGCTGAAGGGAAAATGCAAGCAATTTTCAACAATATAGCAAAACTTTTATGATATTACAGGAAACCTATTATATTTACAAAAACTGAAACTACACTTTCTAAAGTAGCCACAAGATGTTTCTTCTGTGGGAGGGGGGAGGAGGAGCTCTTCAGCATAAAAACAGAGAGAGGGAGAACAAAATGAGAACTTTAAGGACAAATTTGCAACCCTTCAACTGTAAGAAAATTGACGATGAACATATGGATGGATGGATACCTTTACAAGTATGCACTGGACTCAATTCGGGGAATGGGAGAAACCCCAGAATAGAGTAAAACCGAACCCGCAGGCCTCCAGAATTAAAACCTTCAACCCTACCGTTATAAATGAGTCCACTATCTTTATATGCCTTTGCAGCCTTCCAATCTGATGATCTCTACTTCATTGCAGAAATCAAGTATCAGAACATATTATTCCCTTAAAATAATTGTTTTTGGGTATAACAATGTGAACAAGATTTTGTGTTACATTAGATGCAGAGAATAATGTAAAGATTAGCACTTTATATATATAACACGCAAGAAGTAATAAATTGGTTATATGATATAACTAAAAATGAAAATTGCGTAAAGGGTATGAATAAGAATGACGGACCCGAGCAAGACGAGCTTCATCCTGAGGGTCTGGAGGAGCAGGGCGTTGAAGAAGTCCACTTTCAAGATTCTGGTCAATTTGGGTATTGCCAGAGGCAGAGATTAAGAGTTTATGAGTGTGGTAGTGATGGTGCTGCCATTGCCAAGGTGTCTTCACGGTAAACTTGTGGGGGAAATTGAGGAAAGGAGAAAGGTGTGATTGAGATTGTGAAGCTGAGAGGAAGGAGATGGAAGTGTAGGAGGCGAAAGTTGAAGTTGCAGAGAAAATGGGCATTATTGTTTGTTTTCTTTGAACTTCAATTCGAAGAAGTTGAGGTCTCACTGAACCTCATAGAAAGGAAGAAGATAGGAAGATTGTAACAGAACTAATGGATGTCGTAAGTTGTAACTTGTGGTCGTCGCGTAAACACGCACAAGTGTGTTTTCTTTTCTTTATCACTGCTATATTCTTTAAACATATTTTTTATTATTTACTATTTTCTTTCAATTATTTTCTACGCTTATTAAGTTATTTATTCATGGTTTAATTAAGTTTTTAATAACTTTTGAAGATTTAATTGTGGGTAAATTTTTTTATCAAGTATTCCATCTTTTTTCTAGTTTTTAGTATTCTATTATTTAATTTTGTTGTGTGGAAAATGATGTGACAGTTTTTCCTGTTTTCTAATCTCAATCGATTTACATTTGGAATAGCATATGGTATTTTAAGCTTTTGGAGTAATAATACAAATGAAAATATTTCTAAGTTTCCATTTAAATCATCCTTTCGGGAGAATTTCTAAGTTACGTTTAAAACTATATACAGTAGTATATTACAGTATAAAAGACAGTGCATCAAGAGGAAGCAGATAAATTACATCTCATGCACGTCGTTTACTCAAAAAGCCATACAGTGGTTGTAAACGTTCTTGACGTTTTCGCTTGCTGGTCTTTGTGGGATCTGCAGCTTTGAAAAATGTTGGAGCCAGTTGAAGTAGCCATTTAGGGTCTATGGCAGTGACCTCACGCATATACTCCTTCGTTGTCATCACAAGCTCGTGGTAGATCACCCAGTCTGGCTGTCTGTGGAACAAAGCTGAACTTGGATGGATATATACACAGTGGTTGTCAACCAGAGTTCTGTAACCTTCCTGAGGGTCCTTTCTAGCAGCATGGAAAAAGAATCCTGCAGTTATAGCCTTCGTCACTTTGGTCAAGTTATTTCCAGCACTCGAAACATCTAATTTGTACCTACATTATCAATATTCATACAGCTGGTTCAGAATGCAATTTCATATAATTAACACAGAATACACAGCAAAAATAAATGAATGTCTAGATATCATACCTATCCATGATGGTGAGAAGCTGTTTCCTGACATCCTGGACTCTTCTCAACGATCGGGATTGAACAAAGTTCTCAGAACACCAGGGCCCTGAAAAATTCTTAGCTTTCCAAGCTTCATAAACAGCAAGTAGAGTAAGATGGTCACCCTCTGGCTGAACAAACTTTGCCCTCTTCTGATCTGCTTGGCCTTGCTTTTCCCTTGGCCTGTGAAAAATATTTCCGGTTTGGATCATGGCAATTATGGTCAAAATCTCATCACTGCATCCAAGATCCACACTGGCAAGTAGCATCTTGGACAAGGGTGGATCCAAAGGAAATTCTGCCATTTTCCTCCCCAGTTTGGTTAGCAGGCCCTCTTCATCCAATGCTCCAAGACTGTAAAGCTCCTCCATAGCAGAAACAAGCGCCTGAGGTGAAGGTGAATCCATAAAATCAAAGGATAATAAATCTTTTATCCCCATAGCTTTCATGCTAAGAGTAGTTGTTGCTAGATTTATCCTTTGAATCTCCGGAATTGTAGTGGCAGACATCTCATTCCTATATGCAGTCTCAGTATAGAGACGATAACACTTCCCAGGTCCTGTACGCCCTGCACGTCCTGCTCTTTGTTTGGCTGATGCTTGTGAAATTGGAGTTATCACCAAAGAGTCAAGACGTTGCTTCGGGTTATAAACATTCTGCTTGGCAAATCCAGGATCAATTACATAACATATCCCATCAATAGTCAAAGAAGCCTCAGCAATGTTAGTAGCCACAACCACTTTCCTTTTCCCAGGTGGAGTAGGCTCAAATATCCTAGACTGCATTTCACTAGGAAGAGCACTATAAACCGGTAAAATTAAGAGCTCCGGAACATTCTTACCTAATCCCTTCATTCTCTCATAAAGAGATTGGCAAGCAAAATCAATCTCTTCTTGACCAGTTAAGAAGAGAAGAAAGTCTCCTTTAGGTTCTGTCAAGTGGATCTGCAGAACAGTGAGCAAAGATGAATCCAAGTAATCACTCTCAGGCTGTTTAGCATAAAGTATCTCCACAGGAAAAGTTCTACCAGGAATTGTAAAGATGTTACAGTTAAAGAAATACCCTGAAAACTTGTCGGCATCCAGAGTAGCAGACGTGACGATCAATCTCAATTCAGGCCTACGCTTCAGTAGCAGCTTCAGCAGTCCAAAAAGAACATCAGTATAAACAGTTCTTTCATGGGCTTCGTCAAGCATAATAACGGAATACCGTGACAGATTCTCATCCACCAACATTTCCCTAAGAAGCATACCATCTGTCATGTACTTGATGACAGTATCAGCTCCAGTGCAATCCTCAAACCGAATGGCAAAACCAACTTCCTCCCCCAATCGACAACCGAACTCTTCTGCAACCCGCTTTGCAACAGACACTGCAGCGGCCCTCCGTGGTTGAGTGCATCCAATTTTCCCCTTTGTGGTGTATCCCGCTTCGGCAAGATACTGGGTAAGCTGAGTAGTCTTCCCAGAACCAGTTTCTCCGATCACCACCAACACCTGATTATCATGCACAGCCTGAATCAGTTCATTTTTCAATTTATAAATTGGCAGACTCTGCCTCTGCTCTGGAATAGAAAGCTTTGATTTTGGCCCAAAAGAAATGGTTTTTTCGCTGTTCTCCTTCCACTCCGGCATGGCAAAGGCAGATAAACCGACACCCCTAAGCTCGTAAGCGAGGTGTCGTTCACCTTTCTCTGGCATAGGGTCTTCCCAAGGGCGATTGAGATCCTTTGGAATTGAATCAAACATTGAACGATGCAGTTCTTCTCGTACTTCCCTTCGTTCCTTAGCAAGCGCAGACTGAAGCGCCGCGCTGCGAAGCAGAGAACCTTCTGGATTCTTGAAAATCTTAAGAGGAGACATGTCCATGGAGTGTCTGGTTTTCCCCTGCAAGAACGCAGGTGCATCGTCGTTCAACTCAATCTCAAGATCCTCATCGGAACCATCTTCTTGGCCCTCATCATCATTATCGGGGGAACTAAAGTTTCCGGTGGCAGTGAACTGTTTTGCTTCTTCCCGTTTTTCCGGAGAGGAGATTCTCTTAGAACCGGCACTGTCCTCTTCTCTGGTTTTGGAGTGTGTCTTAGTGGGTAAAAGAAGTGCGTGAACAAGGGTGAAAAGTGTTCGGACAAGGTAATCAGGAAAATGGGCATCGTTGTCTTTGAGTTTGGCGATGAAGTGGTTAAGGTTGTCGGATGAGCGAGCCAAGTGGATGATGAACTCGGCGAGGACTTTGTCGGCGGCGCCGGTGTGGGACTCCAACTCGGCGCAGACCTTGGAGAGGAGCGACAAGTATTGAAGCGTGTTGAATCCATCAATCGCTGCCATCCTCAGAAATTTTTCCTCCACAAAGTCGCGCTTTCTACACTATTTATACACAATTTGAATTGCAATAATTTAATATTCTTTTTTGTGTTTCAAATTTCAATAGTGCATATTCTTTTCTTTAAAAATAATAAAATAAATATAATATAGGTTCTGCGGAATAAAAACAACACCTTTTTCTTAGAAAAATAAAACAACACGTTTTTTATTAAATAAAACAATTTTTTTCTTTGAAATAAAACTACGCGTTTTCATCTCATAACTAGCCATGTTTGATTTGGTCAATGAAAAATGTTTTACTCTTCAACTCACTGCTCACCATAACTAAATTGCTAAAATGATGTTCAAATCAAGTACTCTCATATTTCTAACATTCAGATAATTTGATTTTATGAGATAAGTTACAGCTAGAGAGGTAAAACATATTAAAGATACTATTAATTTTTTAACATTTAGATAATTTTTTAGACAGCTTTTATATATATATATATATATATATATATATATATATATATATATATATTATCTATTTTTTATTTTTTTTATATATTATAATATAAAACTACGACATAATGTGCGTGACAGTAATACCTCTTATTATAATTGCTTAAAATTTTAAAAAAATATATTTTAATTTCTTATATAGTATTTGCTTTTAAAATTATATAAAAACAATATCTTTAATACTTCTGCTTTAAATTTATATTTTGTTTCGTTTTTAAACTGAAAAAAATACGCTTAAAATTTATCTAGAATATCGAAAACATTTTTGACATAGAAGGTTTCATTGTAAATCATAAAAAAGAGTAAAAAAAGACACCTATACATGATTAATGTTAAAAAAATGTTATAACGTATCTAATTACAATATAATATTTATAAGTATATTTTTATAAACATATTTAGGATAATATTTTAAACGCAAATCTTTTTATAAATAATATATATAGTTATTATTGCATAATACATATATAGTTTGTATTAGTTTGGCCCTTCTGGAAATAATTTGCTACTCAGTAAACAATGTAAAGAAAAGAAAAGTGGATATACAGTTTAAACGATGACAAACTTCGTTCCAATACAATATATTTGTTTCCTGTAGATTATTCTTCCTTTGGTTTCTTCCTATGGACTGAAGTGATGCTGCTCCTGTATTTCTACCATAATTTATTTCCAATTCTTGTTTCTGTTAGACAACACTCGCATGAGCCATTCTTTTCTGGCTCCGACCACCAAGTACTTCACAATCCTGCACAATTGTTTAGCAACACTTAATGAAACCAATGCTATGCATAACATAGTAATCAAAGGAAAAACATTATTCAAAAACTTAAATTTGGGTGCATAATCATTCAGTGAAAACAACTTAAGTTTAGAGGATAAATGGAACTTAAAAAATGTTTCAACCAAAAAATGAAAGGACTCTTCAAACCAACAAATAAAATGTAGAGTTATTCAGCCAGCTGAATTAATAATAATTAAGACAAACAAAATCACTGAGAAAGCATATATATATATATATTATCAGTTTGTTGCTCATTATTTGGTGCAAGTTATATAGATATTTTTGTGACAGATTTTACCTGTACAATAGCTTGTGCACACAGCTTCCCAGAAAGAACAGCACCTTCCATTGAAGCTAAGTATTTTTGTTTTGTGTAATCTCCAGCTAAGTAGAAACCTTCAATAGGAGATCTTTGTAACGGACGGCAAGGTTCACAATTTGGAACGGTTTTGTAAACCGACCTGAAACAATGTAACCAGTTTCACTAGGATTCAGAACACACTGAATGTAATGGCTATAAATGTATCTATTAGTTCAGTAACAAAAGAAATTCCCAATCCATGTTTACAAAAGAAGAAAAAAGGAATAATCCACCTCTGTGGATCTTCAGTCAAACCTTGGTGTTTTAACAACATGGTACTTCACAATCTTTGCTTTGCCTTGGTCTGCTGAAATTTCATCAGGAAAGAGTTTGGCAAGCTCAGACATTGTGGCTTCAATGATATCTTCATCACTGCGTGAAATCCATTCTTCAGCTGGTGCAAAAACCAACTCTAACATAGACTTGTTTGGGTCATAATATTCCTGCATTAGATCGTCAAACAGAGTCACCCAAACAACATTCCAACATTTAATAATAACCAGACAAACATATGCAGAAGAAATTCAGCCTCAAACCTCAAAAAAATAAAATTTATAAATATCTGAAAAGCACTATACTATCTCCAATCTCAGATATTTATGTGTGCTGATAGGGATTACTGTTCATCCGGAAAGCACTATGTTATCTTCAATTCACATAGGTGTCTTTACTTACCAATTAATATTAATATATAAAGGGGTGTGCTAGCCTAGACCCCACGACGGACATAACTTTTGCATCTGTTAGAGGAAATAAATCAGTGCAAATCAATGACATGAAAGAAGTGTTTACCTTGCAAGTTACAGACATGTCAGCATATACACTCAGAAGGGGACTTCTGCACGAAGAAAAATATAAAATATGTGAGATGTGAGGTGATGAAAATACTTTATTTATAATCCAGAAATGCCATCAAGAAAGCAAAGAAGAAAAAAGTTCACTTCACACAGCAAAAATAGTGATTTTCATCCCTAAAATCCTCAGATACTTTAGAACATACACAAAAGTAAAAATCCTCCAGCAATAACCAGATTGTATCGATTGCAATCACAATAAAAATTCCTTTTATCCTAAAGCAATCGACAAGCAATATGTAATTATTTGTAATTGGAAATTGTACACGAAACACTGCCACATACACAGAACCTCAATAAACCATCGTGCTAGACCACATCAATGCCCTGGATAAATCCTTAAACAAACTCTTAACCAAGTTAAGCAAAGAATGGAATAGAAAGGATCTTGGCCACAAAATTTTTATTCCCTTTATCACCTTTTTTCTTCGGTAAGTTATAGCACACTACCTGAATATTAGATTAGATCAAATCATAAACCTCAATAGATTGGTCACTGTCAATTCTTCGGATTGTTATAAGTGACTAATTTCCTAATTTATCAAGCACAAAAGTTGGCTCGTGATATGATGCACTTATGTATCAGTAAAGCCCAAAGAGACATTAAACGAACAGCAATTCTAGACATCACTAGTCTTTCAAAGTGTGAGGGAGACCTGCTAAAGAGAAGGTGATCATATGTATTCTTCAGTTTCCTGTCAAACCTGCAAACAGGATGGATATGTAGTATGTTATCACAACAGTGATATAAACATCAACCACAAATATTACAAACTAATTTTGTTATTGTTATACAGAATTTTGAAAAAAAAAAAAAAAAAAAAACAAAGTGAGGAAACTATATATTTAAAAAAAGGTTTAAAAAGTATATTTCTGAATAGTGACATTATTTTACCACAACTCTATATTTAAAGGTTCCACTTACCACAACTATTACAACCATTAATTGGAAATATTAATTAAGGCAAATCACAGAAATTTTTATTCAAATATTTTCAATGAATATTTGAGTTTTAATATATTGACAGCAAAATGAAATAATGATGACTGTAATAATTTGATTTAAAATTAAGTTTTGCATGGACATATATTTCAACATAAAAAAATCATTACTTACCATATATGAACATTTATGACCGGGACTCCAACTAATTTATCCAATCTCTGGAAATACGGAATGCCTTTCCAGTTGTCAGGTAAAAGAAGCTTCAGAATATCCACTGTTTTCAAGAAAAAGAAATCCTCAAAAAAATTGAGGAATGGAGATTAAGTATACCAGAAAAAAAAATTAATTAATGCAATGGGAAAATAAGAAGAATAAAAAACCTGGAGTTGCAAACACGTAAGCATCCCCCTCCATCACCTTCCCATTACTTAGTAAGAAGCTCTTCACTGTTCCATCATCATTTAGCTCAATTTTTTGAATCCGTGAACTGAGATGAACTTCCCCACCCAAGGACTGAATATGTTCAACTATTGGCATACAAAGTCTTTCAGGGGGATTGCCATCCAAAAATGCCATCTTAGAACCATGTTTTTCCTATTGAATAATTTAATAATATAACAATTAGTTGAAAGCGAAAAAACTATATCATAAGTTCCAAAAAACATATTTGTGAAATAAAAGGCCATCTTAGACTTTATTACTAATCTGATTCCATTAAACTATTATAACAGGAAAAAAATGACCTTGTCCATCCGACAATAATGCTAGTGGAACAGTGTCTAAGAAAAGGAAATGATCACACCTGAAGGAATCGGTTTAAAGCAATCAATATACATTGCATTGAAAGTTCATCAGGATTGATGAAGTTTAGTGCCTTCGACATTGCTATGAACACCTCGTCTGTAACTCGTTTAGGTACACCCTATCAAAAGGTGAAAACATTTTGTTATATATTTGCAACACTGACCATGAGAAGGTTGCTATTTTAAAGCATTATCAAGTAATACAATCTAACAATTATAACTATAATATAGATATCCTTTCTATGTTGCCCAGTAAAGTAAACTGCCTCCATAAAATTAAGAGATAGATAAAAAATACAATATAGAAAATTTGTTTATTCTTCCATTCTTGGAGCACAACAGCCCCTTCACCTTACTCTGGACCAAAATGACCAGTATTTCAATTCAGAGATGCATGGCTAACCTGAAAAAATAACTTCATCTATATACCCTGTAAGTCTCCAGCACATAAATTTTCTAATAGTAAATAAATTAACTACACTAATAAAGGCATGCAGACATAGACAATTCTCCTTATGTGGCTGGGGGAAGAAAAAGAAAGTACATTTTTTTTTATCTTACCTTTCGATAAATGATGGCAGTTTTTAAGTTGCATTAGGTCATGACTGGTGATGTAGCCAAATTACTTCAATCTATTAATCTACTGGTAAGGTTATACAATCAAGACAACTGCTATACCTGTTTTGTCATCCATTCTTTAACAGAAAGACCATCTTGAGCCTCAACATATGCCTGTCCACCAAGCATAGCTGGCAGAAGCCCAATTGCAAATTTGACTTTCTCTGGCCATGTCAGCATCTCATTGTTCCTCAATATGGCCCAGATTCCTGTTATCAGATTCATGGCAGGCAACTAGTAAATACTGGTTAAAATTTAGCCCGTAAGGTGTAATGAAACAAAATCTTAGAACGGGAATGATGTAGAAGTTAAAATAAAATTGGAGAATTTAAGCATCAGTTATTTATTTATAGCAGAGAAAATATGTTCCTATCCTGCAAACCAAATTAGTGAAGAAAGAGATAGAAATAAGAGAGTATAAGAATATAGAAACCAAACTAAAATGCTTATTCTCTGTTTGCCTGCTTTGCAATTTTTAACTTACATAAAATGGAACCAATTTAACCCATCTTGTTTCAATGATTATTGAATTCATAGACATATATTCAAAATCAAAATTTGACTAATGAAATTGGGTTATAGCTTCCAAGGAAACTAAAAATTTGTTAATCCGGATTCTGGTTTTTGAGGCACTACCCATAGCATAGACAGGATAGTTGCTAGATAGTATTACAAATTTTGTAGTAGACAAGTGCAAATTCTGCATGGTAGGCTTTCCAAAGATAAAGACATTCAATGTACTTTTTATAAAGACATCCAACTTCAGTTAGGTATATATAAATATGCACGCCTAAAATAAGTCTTACATCTTACCATTTAATGGGGACGGAAGGATTTCGGGGAAATCAAATCGACTAAACTCTCCGGGCTTATTTGGCATAGCAAAAATCATGGAGTGCTCCTTCCATTGTAACCGATCATTAATGCCAAGTTCTCCAAATAGGTTCTGCACATTAGGGTAAGCCCCAACTGCGGGGAAGGGGAAAAGGTTGTAAAGCAAAGATAACTACGAAACATGTTTAGATTTCTTTTGTACTTCTAGAAATATCCCTGATCATCCAGCCTTTTACTCTTCTAATTCTCTTTTATCAAAGGGAAAAAATTATAAAGGCATGATATTATTAAATTGAAAGCAGAAATATTAAAAAAAGGGTTGAGGAAATGAATGCGTAGAAAAAATTAATGAACTTACAGAAGATGTGTAGACCTGTTTCATACCAGTCTCCATCCTCATCTTTCCATGCAGCAACCTTAGAAAATGAATAACAGTATAAACACAACAATTTTCTTATCTAATTAAACACCACGCTAAAATGATGAACAGAAGTTGTAAAAAGTGATAAATTATTGACGAAAGGGGTTAATTAGCAGGAAAACCTTTCCACCTAGAACGTCTCTTGCTTCCAGCAATATAGGCTTATGCCCAGCATCGGCCAAATATTTTGCAGTTGATAAACCAGCCAATCCTGCATTAATTTGAAACATGCATCAGCCCCCAAAAGACAGAGAGATCAAAACTCATGTGCAAAGATTAGTTTACAAACAAGTTTATCTTCAAATATCAAACATGATGATATCCCGGTCCCCCTTTAATTTGAAATTTCACCAAAAATTGAAGATGCTGTAATTCCACAGCTTTTTCACTTACAGAAACGGGACTATCACAGCACATTGCAATCAAGCATTGAGATGTGTGTTTGTATCTATTTAATCACAAATGAAGGAATTCCCAATGCCTATCCCAAGCAGGCTCCTAAGTTCTAACACATCAACATTAGAAGACAGTGCATGAAATGAAAAGGGTGTAAGAGGTCCTAATCGAAAACACCCAGAACAACTAAAGCAAGAGACCCACAAAATTTGGCAGCAAAAACGCAACTTTCATGCATAAAACGACATATACAAGCATAGGCATAGCTTGCTTATTACCAGCACCGGCAATAACGATCTTCAAGGGTTGTAGCGGACGCGGAGAAGCACGAAAGGTGGAAGACAAGTAAGCAGCTTCAACGAAATTAACGGTGTTTTCAAGCTCCGGTCGTGGATAATCGACGCAAACGACACGTAAAGGAGAGAAATGGTTCCTCTTGGGATCACGAATTGAAGTGGGTCGCACACTAAGACCCATAGAGTCGCTCCCACCAAACGATAACGAAATTGTGGCATCTGCTGAACCCAGCCTGGGATTGGATAGGTTTCTGGCGCCAAAAAGGCAATTCAAGTTGGCGGCAGATATATACCCAGAAGCGGCCATTGGAGCAAAGAACAAAAATTGATGAATAAAACAAAGCCTGAGTGAAAAAGATGCGTGTCAATAATACCACAGCAGAATTGAAGTGTATGAAACTGTACTTTGAAAGTTGAAAAAGCAAAAAGTTGAAGAAGTGAAAAGAGTAAGATTGAGTACCAAACGAAGCTTGCGTCGCAGAGAGAGAGAGAGAGAGAGGGAGTAGTGGAGAGAGCACAAGCGCAGTGATGAGAAAGGGTGGGTGTTGTGTGGTGTGTTTTAAGAATTAATTTTGCTGTTCTGAGCTGAGCGAGAATGGATAGTGGGAAAAATTAGGACAAAAAGACAATCCAGATCAGAAATGACAATAATACCCGTTACGTCTTTTCTTATTTATTTGTTACTTTGGCCAACACAATGCAACATTCTGGTATATGTATTCTGGGTTAGATAAGTCAACGCGACAACGTGGGTGTTTGGTTTGCAACCCGATTTTACTGGACAACTGGCTTCTTGTTTCATGTTTTGGAAAATGTTAATCCCGTTTGGATTAACTTCTTTCAGATTCCAAACACCCAGATGCCTGACACGGCTTTAAGTTCCAAACCGTCTTTTTTTGCTCACTTCTCCTCAAGTGCATGTTTTGAAAAAAAAAAAAAAAAAAAAAAAAAAA
>Ga0209700_106463_pt1 | contig 18109 bp, 17 predicted proteins | sample SiratroredBW_FD_187528 | JGI IMG/M metagenome (GOLD analysis project Ga0209700, IMG submission 187528) | Root nodule microbial communities of legume samples collected from California, USA - Siratro red BW (SPAdes) (version 2) | ecosystem: Host-associated > Plants > Roots > Nodule | place: USA...
TGGTCATATTCTGTGATACATGTTGCACATATTATAAACATGCTTCCCACACCAGTTTTAAATGATTTTTCTCCTCATGAAATGCTTTACAAAACTCCACAAGATTTTAATCAATTAAAGGTGTTTAGGTCTTGATGTTATGCTAGCACTTTGTCAACAAATAGAAGTAAATTTAATCCAAGGGCATCAAAATTTATTTTTATTGGTTTTAAAAAGGAGACAAAAGGATATATTGTGTTGAATACTCAATCAAGAGAAATTTTTGTGTTTAGGAATGTTGTCTTCTATGAACATGTTTTTTCATATCAAAGGGTTGAATATACTAGCAATGAAACTGACAGTCCAGACATTCATGATCAAATTTTTTTTATAGAAGACCAACCTATTTTGAATATGCCATCACAAGTCATTTTTACACCCTGTGATAATATTGAAAATAATGTTAATGATGACCATGAATCAGACATTCGAATCCCTGAAGAAGTTTTTTCCCATAGAGACCAAAACCTTAATGAAAATCATGAAACAACACAGTTCATTGGAATGAGTACCAGACCAAAAAGACGACCAGAGTATCTAAAGGATTATCATTGTAATCTCAATGTTTCCAATACATCTTCTAGAGTTAAATATCCTTTGAATTATGTTTTGTCTTATGATAAATTATCACCATCTTATAAACCTTTTGTTATGTCTATTTCTTCACATGTTGAGCCAAACACTTATCTGAAGTTGTGAAATATAACTGTTGGAGGAAGGTTATACAGTGTGAGATATCTGATTTAGAGTCAAATCAAACATGGGAGACTGTTCTTCGTCCCAAGAACAAAACTGTTATAGGTTGCAAATGGGTATTCAAAATAAAGTATAATGCTGATGGGACTGTTGAAAGATATAAAGCAAGATTAGCGGCAAAGGGATATATACAAAGAGAGGGCATTGACTACCTTGAAACCTTTTCTCCAATTGCAAAGATGACCACTATAAGGTTGCTTCTTTCTCTAGCCTCTATATATAACTGGGAGTTAAAACAGTTAGACATAAATAATGCCTTCTTACATGGAGAGTTGAAAGAAGATGCATACATGGTTGCTCCTCCTAGATTAGCTTCTATTCAACCAAGACAAGTTTGTAAATTAAGAAAGGCTTTATATGGCCTTAAGCAAGTTGACAGGGAGTGGTTTGCTAAATTGTCGTCCTTTTTTATTTCTGTGGGATATACTTAGTCTATGAATGATTATTCCCTATTTATTAATTCTTCTGAAGGATCTTCTATGGCATTATTGGCGTATGTAGATAATATAATTTTGGCAGGAAATCATAAAGAAGAGATTGATCGAGTTAAAGAATCTTTGAATAAGACATTCAAGATCAAGGATCTTGGTGATTTAAGATACTTTCTTGGTTTTGAAGTAGCAAGAAGTAAGAAAGGAATAATCATGAGTCAAAGGAAATATGTACTGGACTTGTTAACAGATGCAGGTCTTTTAGCCTGACCTGCAGTCACTCCCATAGATAATCTTGTTAAATTGTCTTCTATTGGAAGAGTGCCTTTTACTGATGTTCATGCCTATAGAAGGTTGATTGGAAGACTTATGTATCTCACTAATACCCGACCTGACATCATATATTTTGTTCAACAACTTTCTCAGTTTCTTGATAAGCCTACAGTTACTCACTATAATGTAGCAATTAGAATTCTAAAATATATTAAAGGAGCTCCAAGTCTTGGCTTATTTTTCTCATCCAGTAGTTCTGCCTGTCTCAAAGCTTTTTGTGATAGTGATTGGGGCACCTGTAGTGATTCAAGACAATCGGTGACTGATTTTAGTATGTATCTTGGAAATTTTCTTATATCTTGGAAATTCCCTCATATCTTGGAGATCAAAAAAGCAAGGAACAATATCAAAAAGTTCTTGTGAAGCTGAATACAGGGCAACGGCCACTGTTACTTGTGAAATTCAATGGCTAGTCTATCTTCTTCAAGATTTGAAAGTTCCTTTTGAGCAACCATCTCTTTTATATTGCGACAATGACTTAGCAAGATATATTGCATCAAATCCAGTGTTTCATGAGCTCACCAAACATATAGAAATAATAGACTATCACATTGTTAGAGAAAAGTTGAAGAAGGTTCTCATTCATTTGCTTCTCATTTCCACCACAGAGCAACTAACAGACATTTATACCAAAGCCTTAGGTCCTTAGTCTTTCAAGAATATTTGTTATTTGTTCCAAGTTGGGTCTCATCAATATTTGCTCCCCAACTCTTTTGGGGGTTTAGAGGATATGGATAGAAGACTTCTAGAAGGAAACTAATTATGTGATTTTGTCTTTATAGTAGAATCAAATTATCATCAATTTTATTTATTTGTTTTTATGGCATTATCATATTGTAATAATTTTATTTTATTTTCTTTATTTAGCTATACCTAAAATGGGTACAATACTTGTATATATTCAGTTCTCTATTTTTGATGAAAGATACAAAAACAGAGAATATTTTCATTCTCATATCTTTTGTTCATTTTTGTGCATCTCTTTATCTTTTGTAAGAACTTTTATATGATATTGTAAATATGTTTTGAAATTTCAGTTTAGCATTATTATGTAATTTTGATACGTCTTAACTATGGAGTACTATAAGATATGCATGATGTTAATACTTTAGTTGTCTTAATAGAAGTTTTAATTTTGTGGAGTATTACAAAAATCAAATTTTATCTTTATAAAAAATCAAATGATATCTTTAATAAAATATCAAATTTTATCTTTATCAAAACCAAATTTTATCTTTATCAAAAATCAAAATTTATCTTTATCAAAAATCAAATTTTATCTTTATTAAAATTTTATTTGATTTTTGCCATTAATTATTTAGATATTTTTTTAACAAACTAAAAATACAAATTTTAATTCAAATAACAATTTTATAATTTATTATAATTTTTTCTTCCAATATCAATTTTAATATAAAAATACAATCATAAAATTATTATAATTTATTTTAATATAATTTATTATGCCAAATTTAAATTTATTATAAAATATAAAATAGAATAATTTATCATTTTTCCTATTATAATTAATTAGTTAAAAAACCTATAAAATATTTCATTTTATTTTCTTTGTATTTTTTTAATTTGAATTTAATTGTTTTTACATTATTTTTTTATCTTAATTTTAATAAATTAATAATCACAATTTTTAATAATTATTAAGAAATTAAAAAATAAAAAATGTTATTGAAAAAATAAAAAATAAAGAGTGTTATTAAAGAAAATAAAAAATAAAAAAGCGCTAATTGATTAAAACAGTTACCTTTAGCATATAGAAGCAGATACAGTATTGAGATTATAACACACCTAACTCTAACTCCAACGTCTTCACCCTTGAAATCAACAGAAGCAGAACCTTTGCAGATTGGATTTTTTTTCCAATAACAGCTGCAACAGTATTAATTATGCCCAGAATTCCTTAAGGATGTTTTTTTTTCTTCGGTAGGTTAATCAATTACTCTCCATTGGTACGAGTTTGGCGTAGAGTTTCAATTGGACAAATATAAAAGAATTTTATTGGTAGCAACTACATAAGACCGATATAACAATATATTATCAATTATTGGCAAATTTCCCATTATGGGACAATTTTGTTTGAAAATGCTCATAATAGGTAATTTTTTTTAATTACCACCGTGGGTAAATCGTGTCAAGTCATAGCGATATTGTAAGGAAGAAATCGTGCCATAGTAGCACGATTTTGTTTAGCAGTCAATGAAATCGTGTCACGTTGGCACGATTTTATAGGTTAATTCTAAACTGAAATAGTGTACCTCAGCACAATTTTAGTTCAAAAAAAGTAACCTGAAATCGTGCCACATCAGCAAGATTTTAGTTCAAATAAATTACACTGAAAGTGTGCCACCTCAGCACGATTTCAGTACATTTATAATATTTATGATTGGTGTACGTAAGTGATGTACTGTGAAGTTTATATAAACCCGTGAAAGCCTTAATAAAATGCAAAAGGGTTATTTTTGTATTATTGAAAAGGTCTCGTATATAAATATATAACAATATTTTTAAAGTAATATTTAATTATTTGAAAAAGATTTTTTTTATTTTCTTCTATCAATACCTCTTGAATTTATGAAAATTGATAGAAATTTAGAATGATGGATATGATTAAAGTTATTGGAATATTTAAAAATGAAAATGATTATTCACAAACTGAAATTAATTTATACATGAATTAAGTAATAAAAATAGTAATTAATAAAAAGAGTACAATATAAAAGTTCATTAATATGATTACAAAATGTAATAAATTATTTATGCGACGACGTGCCACAATGAGGTCTTCTTTTTTGCCTCCTAGGTCTGGTATGGTGTGATGGAGGTGGTACTGGATGAGGGTCATCATCTTCATCGTCATCATTATTGTTATCTTCATCGTCATCATCATCGTCATCATCATCGTCATTATCGTTTTGTGGCATTCTGGGTCGATAGTATTGTGAAGATGATGATGGATGGAATGCAGATGGTGGAGTGAATGACGACGTTCCAAAGATATTTGGCGGAGGTGAAAAACCAAGCATTTGAGATGGAACATTTTAAATGTAGATGGAACTTGGTTTAAGAAAGATTGGTATGACATATGTGGATGATGGTCCATGTATGTGGATGGTGGATGGAGGAACACCATAGTGACTTGGTTGACCAAATGTGTAAGGAGGAAACTGTGGATGGAAAGAAGAAGACCCAACATGTTGATATGGAGGTTGATGTTGGGCTTCTTGTGGCATGTCATACTGTAAGGAGAAAAAATTAGTCAAGTGAAAGAACACAATGAAAAGAAAAGGTGTGTGAACTTACATCGTCAGCGGGTGCACATTGTGGAGGCGAAAGATTCAAGAATGCCGAGTTAAAACGATAATTAATTAACATGGGTACTTTTTATTCTCATTACTGTCATTATGTCCATTCAATATATATACATAATTTCGTGTGTCACAATTTTTTTTTACATTGCCACAACTTACGAGATGAAATAACCAACCCTTATGGCCAAATTGTCTGCCATGCGTTCAGAATTCCAACAAGCAATGTCTTGGATAGATCAAATACTGCTGGAAAAGTGAACTCAAGCATATGATAGGGGTAAAAGGTTCGGACACGTGACAACAAATCTAGCGGAATGCATTAACTCGGTTCTAAAGGGTGCACGATCTCTTCCTATATGTGCTATTGTCAAGACTATATTTGAACGATCAAAAGACTGGTTTGTTGAACGAGGGATAAAGGCAGAGTGCATGTTACGAGCAGGTCACCTATATCCAAAAGACATTACCGCACAGCTATGCAAAAATGAACAACAATCAACTATGTGCATTGTGCAGCGCTATGACAAACAGAACTCAGAGTTTGAAGTCCAGGAAATACCCACTCCCCAACTTCGCCGTCGACCTATGTCATACAGAGTCAAATTAAATGAATGGTGGTGTGATTGTGGACAGTTTCAAGCCCTGAAGTTGCCTTGTGCACATGTCATAGTTGTTTGTTCATTTTCTCATCTACAGTTAGCCACATTTGTTTCTCCCGTTTACAGCCTCAACAACATTTTAAAGGCCTATGAAATTCAATTCCATCCAGTTCAAAACCAAGATTATTGGTCGCCTTACACAGGTCCAAATATGATACCTGACCCACACATGAGAAGAAGCAAAGCTGGAAGACCAACTACAAACCGTATCCATAATGAAATAGATGACCCAATTCCCAATAGGCCTAAAAAATGTTCATATTGTAGAAACGAAGGTCACAATAGAACAAATTGTCCCTATAGACAGTAATCTTTCAATGTAACCTATATTTTTAGTTTAATGAAAAATGACGCACTTAACTTTTTAATTTATTTATGCTTTTAGTTTAATGAAAAATTTATTTGTTATCAATTTCAAAAATTTCACACTACACTTATGTAAACCAATCACAAATATTATAACTGTACTGAAATCGTGCTGAGGTGACACGATTTCAGTGTAATTTTTTGAACTGAAATCGTGCTGATGTGGCACGATTTCAGGATCCTTTTTCTGAACTAAAATTGTGCTGAGGTGACACAATTTCAGTTCAAAAAAATACCCTAAAATCGTGCCACATCAGCACGATTTTAATTAACACATAAAATTATGCCATATTGGCACGATTTCAATGACGGCTAAACAAAATCGTGCCACAGTGGCACGATTTCTTCGTTATGATATCGCTATGACATGGCACGATTTACCCACGACGGTAATTAAAAAAAAATTACCCATTCTGGACATTTCCAAACAAAATTGCACCAGAACGGAAAATTCCTCCCAATTATTTTTGCTATTATAGAGGGTAATACTATTTGTTTTTTGAAGTCTATAAACTTACATAACTTACCTATGACTCATTTCTAACAATCACAAATCAATCAAGAATACAAAATCTAAAGATAATAACGATTGGAACGTACATTCAATACATATCACAGAATTTTATTAAGCGATTTAGAAATGCAATGCTAACAAAAGATGTTGTGAACATAGGTGATTTTTTTTTTTGTCTGTATTCTCATCTAGTTCATAAATTACTATTTCTTTTTGTTCATTTATTTTAATAACTATGTTTCTAACAAATAATTATAGTATGTGAAATGATGAAGTTATATTTCTTTTTATTAACAGAATTGTTGGACTATATCCTAAAAGATGAGTGTACTCTTGCATGTAACATTTGTGGAAGGTGAGAAATATGACTAAATCTTGCAAAGTCGATCAACTTGTGCTAACAAAAAAACCTTTCAATCTCTTTTGTGATGATAACAATATACATCTATTGTGATAAGTTCTTTACGAACAAAGGCAGGTAGCAACCAGGTAGCAATCATGATAGTTGTTGGCCATGTCTAGTGTGAAGTGGTAGCACAGGCATTGGAAGATGCATAGCCTAAGAAAAACACATATAGAGTTCTTTACTTTAAAAGAAGGATTACAAGATATTTGGGGAGAAAACACAAAATTCAGGAGAAAGTACGACAGTCAGGCCAAATAGCAGTCCACTCAAATGAATTGTAGTGTGAATCCAGTCCACTCAAATGAATTGTAGTGTGACTGTGGCAAATTCCAAAAACTACACCTATCATCTCCCATATGTTTGTTGTATACAAACATGCACACTGTAATCTTGCTATGTATATTACACATGTGTATACGCTAGAAAATGTCTCTCATATCTATATAGGACTCTTTAGGGAACTCATATTGGCCTCCTTACATTGGGCAAATAATATGCCAAAATCCAAAAATAAAAAAATATCAAATGATAGGTCAAAGTCAACTTAGATAAAGACGGATATGACAATAAAGGAACAACATGGTCGATCCAAAAAATGTTCTTATTATTATATGCTTAAACACACCAAAAGAACATATATAACATTATTGTGACATTCACTTCTTGTTTATATGTTTTATTTAAGACAAAATATTTTGTGTATCTTATTCTCAAATATTTAAGGATTTCACTTTTTTTTCCTCTTCATCTTGAACATATACTTCAACATTTCAAATTTAAAAACATTTTTTAAGTAATAATGAACAAACACCTAAAAACAATTCATATTAGAAGTAATGATACACAAAAACACACCCTTCCAAAATTTGCTTTTAAGTATTGGCACGCCCATTTACATAATGTGCACATGTCTCCATATCAGAACATGTTGCTCAACATATGCACCATCATATAAGTTCTCCATAAATATCTTTTCATTAGGACACATTGTTCAATAATGTTCACTATCACATTAGTCCTCGTAAATGGCTTTTGTAAAGGCACATTATTAATAGTGTACCATCACATTAGTCATCCATAATTGGCTTTTCAACATAACACAGCTTAATAATATGCATTGTGTGCATTTTCCGGTCAGTCCTCCATAATTACTTTTCAGCAGCACACACAACTCAAAAATATGTTCCACATGTTAGGAATCTCAACAACATCCATATTGTAACATCACTTTATCATTTTGTGCCTACACTAAGATTCATAAAAAAATACTTTGTCGAAATATACAATCATGTCTATTTGTAGGCATTAGATTTTTCCTCTATAAATTCAATCATCCACCATATTCAAAACCTTATGCTAAACCACACCTTTGTGACGAAACATATAAAATTTTCTCTTTTTTTATAGTATGAAAATTCATTTTCAAATAGACCAAATTTACATCACATTAATAAAGAAAGTTTTCAATTATAATCTTGTTGTTGTCTTTGTAAATGGGTTAATAATAGAAACTAATGAAGGAGTCCATTTTAAATGTTTATCTCCTAAATTATTTTATATCCCATATATAACTGTACATTTTCTCATTTGAAGAAAATAGTGTGCTTCACATGTGACATCTAAACTGGTCCACTACATCAAGATCTTCCACAAATCAAGATCCAATAAATTTCACAGAAGATATAATCCAACGGACGATCATAATAAAAATAAGTTAAAAATGATTATATTGTAAAAAAGAATTAAACTAAGTTTAAAGAATAAATTATGAAACACTTTTTTTACTTTTTAATTAAAACAAAAAAATATCAAATAAAACATAACCTTTTATACTTTTAAAATAAATTACTAGTTAAATACAAAATTAAAATTTCACCTGTTGTTAAAAAAAATATTAAAGCAGAATGAAATACACTTTTTACATTTCATGCAATTGAGATAGTCTACCCAAAAAAAAAAAAACATTTGTAACGGTCCCAAAAATACATAACATTTCTTATCTAACTTTAGTATAAAATATTATAGATAAAAGAAATATTATTTTAAAATCACAACACGATTAATAAATTAAAATATATATATATATATTGACCGAAAATTTTTAACTTAAACAAGAATGATCTTGTTTAAGTAAAAATTTATTCGCTTGAGTAAAATAAGCCTTAGACTAAGTTCATTTTGCATACTATTTGCTTGAACAAAAATGAATCTCACAATAAATTCAGTTTCAATATCATTTTTGCTTAAGTGAGATTCTCTTTGCTTGAGCCAAACTATCATAAGAAAGTTTTACAAATCATCTTTTATTTATATCAAAGTATTAAAACATATTCAAGGTTTAAATGCTACAAAAAGTCTCCAAATATATCAAGTCTATGCACAACTATATACATGACAAAAGAAGAAACCAAATTAAGGATCTATACTTCTTAAGGTACTTCAGAAATTATATCTGCATATGTTCGTGTATGGTCATCGCAGTTCACAACATAAAACGATAAATAAGGATAAGTTAGTGAAATAATAATTCAAGTTATAAAAGTAAAATGAAATGAAGTAAATAGATTTATAATTAATGTCTTGTTATAGATTTAAGAATTTAAATATCAATCCTCAAATCAAATACAAATAAGTCTATCATTCAATCACAATCATTTATACTTCATTTTGAGCATATTGACTTATGATTCTTTTGCAATCATCATATCTTGATTTTCTTTCAAAATACTCTGAATTTATTTCAGTCAAAATAATTTCATATGAACTCCATTAAATCATATCACAAATCGTATAATTTCAACTATATTGAAAGTGTATAGAATTCATTTATAACTATAATATCTTGATTTTCTTTCATTCTCCATTATTCTAGTTTTATTTTAATCAAAATACTTACATATGAACTCCATATTCAATCACATCCCAAGTCATATAATTTACTAAAGCATATATAGATTTATTTGTGACTACGATACTTCGATATCTTTTCAATCTCTAGTACTCTATTTTAATTTTAACCAAAATAATTGCATTTGTATCCATAATTTAGTCATAACACCAGTCATTCCAAATTTCATCATTCACATTAGTCTTTATCCAACAATATACATTTTACATCATTTAAAACCACTCTTATCTATTTAACTATTAACATCAAAGTTTATGTATAATCAATCAATTTTATAATAAAATATTCCTATAAAAGAAATTGAGACTAAGTATCAATTATTATTTCATTCACAGTCAAGGTCTTCTATTATAGCCTTGATCGTGGTGAAGAAGCTGGCAAGCCTTTCCAAGTCTTCACCGAAACCCAAAAACAGTCCCAACTCCTTCTGAACAAGTGAGTTCAAGTTCCCTAGCACAACTTCAAGTACTGCTTCAGCCATCCGGCAAATTCTTACTCACAGAATGAAAATGCAAGAGAGGTTGTATGCTTCAGAAATGGAAATTCAATTATATCTTTGAATTGATAAAACTAAAAGGCAGAGGAGACAAAGATCTGTTTTTAACACATAAAAGTATTATTTTGCAGATGACTTGTGGAATTTTATGGTCAATAGTAATCGATACTTATTGATGTTGTAATATGTATGACCTTAAATGTTTATTAACTTCATTTTCTTTTATTTTAAACCAAATATCAACCCATCCCATTCCTTATAACATCGTTGTAAATTTGTTAAAGACATGTTTTTAGATATATTAAAATTTCCTTTATTGATTTATTAAAAAAAACTATAAATTGAAAGATATTGACCGCACACAAAAGAATTATAATTCTTAGTGGTTATTAATTGTAATTATTTTTTAATAAAATAATGTTGTACTTTTACCTTCTTTTTTCTTCTCATTATTGTGCTTTTACTTTATAAGAAACTCCATGGTCTTTTCCTTTCAATATTCATCATTATGTATCAAACTAGCCTTAATATTAAAAGCGTATAACGAATATATTATATATTAGAAAGAAAAAAATAGAAATAAAAATATACAAAATTGTTTGGACATCTTTGATGTAAGAATCGTAATCAAGATCACAAGTTTAACACTTCAACCTTTCAAAAATGTATATGACAAAACTCTTATAAGAGTAAAAGATTATTTTGAAATTCTAAAAAATTGAAATGCAAATAAAAAACCATGAAAATGTTAGTCTTACATTAAAAAGTCCTAAAAATCATGCAGTAAAGTTAGATTGGCACATTAAAACAAAACTCTATAATATGACTCTTATATTAAAGATTGTGTTATAAATTCATAAATTAAAATGAAAATATTAAGAAGAATTTTGTAACCTTTAAAAAGAACAAACTATTAAATATTGATATTTTCTTTTGTCAACTTATCATAAATTATTAGGTTTCTAAATATGATTTTGTTTTAATTCTTTTATTTTTAAATACTTTTCATTTGTTTAAATAAAAACAAACAATTAAAATAAATTATTTTGAAAGCATTAATTTCAAAATAGTTTTAGAGATGAGAAATTAAAAACTTGCTTGATGTTAAATTTATTTTTTAATATGTTTTTAAAACATAAATGAAAACAAGTTTGATGGTATTTTAAATTTGTTTTTTGGTTTTTCCCAAATCAAATAAAGTCATATATATTATTTTTTAAACAAAAAGAATAAGACTAAAGTAAGTTACATTAGAAGTTATTGCAAATAAATTATTTAAAAACAAATACAAGATATTATGATTGAGGATAAGAATAGTTATAATTTATTTAATTAATAAAATAATCATTTCCCATTTTTGCCCCAAATTTATACCATTAATTATATTTTTTAATAACCAATGTTAAACATTCTTATCATTCTAATGTATTATTAAACATCTTAGAAACTTATTTTTATTTTTTGAACATCCACAAAATTATTTATCATCGAACACATAACAATACAAATTATCAAATTAATTGACTTTTATTTCTTTTTTTTTTTACATCATGTATAATAATTTTAATTTTATTTAAACCACTACAATCATATTAAAAATTTCTAATTTAAATTTCAACAAATTTTTCATTCTTAAAAAAAATATTATTACCAATTATAATAACAATAACAATAATAATATAATTATAATTTCTTTTATACTTTTGTTTATCTTTCATCCAATTCTTCTACAAATCACTAATTCTTTTCCAGATAATATTACAAAACCAATATTAAAAAAAAACTATATTTTTTTGCATCTCAATAATTTTTATTTTATTTTTATCCTCTCTCAATCTAATTAAAATTTACTCCTAATATTTTTAATTAATTCTTTTAAATTATTTTTTACTATAAATTCAATTTATTTTAGGAGAAAATACAGGAGAATTCGGCACCGATTTCCTTTAAGTCGAGAATAAAATCATTATTTCTGAAATTATTCTTAACATGAACCATTTGAATATTAAATATTATAAAGTATTATTTTGTGCCAAATATATATGTGTGTGTGGGGAAAGAAAAGTATAATTTAATCTCCATTGTAGATTAACTCATTTTTTTCCTGACGGTAAAGTGTCGTTGGCCTTTTTCTTTTGAAAAGAAAAAATAATACATGATAAATAAAGTGATTTTTAGAATAAAACAATACAAAATAAAAAAAAAGTGAAAAAAGAAATTAAGAATAAATTATGAATTTTTTTTTACTTTTTAATTAAAACAAAAAATATATCAAATAAATCCTAATTTTGATGCTTTTAAAATAAAATTACTAGTTAAATAAAATATTAAAATTTTACATACTATATATATATATATATATATATATATATATATATATATATATATATATATATATATAACATATTTGAAGAGATTAGAGTAGAGTGAAATACTTTTACATTTCATGCAATAAAGTGAGTCTACCTTAAGTAAAAAACTTTGACATTGTAAGACAGTGTAATTAAATTCCTAGAATAGTTCCCCACTTTGTATGAATTTCTTTTATGCATTTCAATATATGCATTACACACAAATTACATTGCAGATGAGCAAATTAAAGGAGTACGTTCCCGTGAGCTCTACACTTAACTAAAGGAGAATGGGATTGATTTTAAAGATCCAATACATTTAGCATTCCAAAAACTAAACTAGGGTTCATACAAACTCTAATAATATCAGTCATTCAGCAAGATTCATCCTTGATTTAATCCTTATACCAGTTATTGGATTTTAATCTTATTTTAACACTATTTTTTTTACTTTTATGTAGCAGCCCAAAATTCATAAACATATATTCTAGAATAACATATCGAAAGCCCTATGATCTACCCAATTTCGATTATTAAGGATTAGAATAAATATTTGGATCTAAATATTCATTATTGTCTTTGGAAGTGTTCAACACTTCTTTTATCAATTGAAGATGAGAGAAGAGAGACTATATCGTGACTTAGTTAATTTTTAACAAATTTTTCGACTAACACTTTTAAAAGATTAAAATAAGGAAGAAATAAATTAATCTTTTGATAAGGCATAATTAATATATATATCTGCACTGCACAAGCACACCAATCAAAATATTCAGAACATTAAAATGGGGAATGTGAGCTATTATTGGTCAGTCCTCCCCAGTTTCCTTCTCATATCACTTCTTTAACTATTGTAACCAAAAAAAAGCCAAGGCCTCCAGACTGCTTGTTGGAACACGCATCAATTTGTAACAACAAATAATGTGTAATTCACGAGCAAGGGAAGCTCTCCAAAGGGTAATTGTTGAAGCAAGAATTATATATTTGGAAGATTCTTTAATGTTAACTTCTTCGGCTCCACCTCTTTGCATCTATCAGTCGTCAAATCCTCAAGACAGGTTCGGCATTGCAAGCCTTGCACCGAAAAGTTTGGACAATCCACAATTTCAAGTGTGGAAAGGCACGGAAACTGGTTTTCTCCATTCTCACTTGATAACCTTATTAGGCTTGGAAGACTTCGGAGTGATAGATATTCTAGAGCCATGAAAGCTACACCATCATAGTGGCACACGTATTTTACACATCTTGCCCCAATTATCTCTAGCCTCCCTAGGGAAGGTAGCTTTCCCAAACACCGGAAGTTGTACACAATTTCTGCAATTACAGTTTCAGATAAGTTAAATATTTGAAAGAAGGACTAGACATCCATTCCGGGAAACGGGCACCTTCAAACCCAAACACTCTCAAACTCTCAGTGTCTCGGTACAAGGTTCAAGGGCTTCAAGTAACTCCTCATCATTTCCTTTTAATTCCTCCTCTCCACTTCTCTCCCATGTCAAAGTCAACTTATTCAGTTGCTTACTTGACATACTTGCATCTTTCGCATCATTTACACTTTTCACTCTCTCCACGTGTTTAATCTCAAGATCTGTTTTAAGCTTGAGTGGCCCCAGTTCTGCCAAAAGGAACCCTCTTTCCTCACCAACTAAGTACATGGATAAATTCCTTAAGGAAGTTAACTTTCCTACATGAGGTGGCAAGAGTGATAGCGATATACAGCCTTCAAGCGACAGTTGTTGCAGGGCTTTTAAGCGTACCAAACTGTCAGACAGCTTTCGGAGTCTATGACAATAATCTAATTTCAATATTTGTAAATTCAATAATTTACATAGGGATTCTGGAAGAGTTTCGAAGCAACTATCAGAAAGATTCAAATACCTTAGATGTTTGCAATCACCAATTGCAGATGACAATTCTTTCTGTAGACTTACCTCAAGTAGCCGCAAAGAATAACATTTCAACTCGGCTGGAGAAAGTTGGACATTAAGACCTATGCAAGTCCTTAAAGACTTCACTTGATGCAACTGAGCTGGACGAACCTCCTCTCCATAGTCTGAGAGATGGTGGATTCTTTTTCTTTCAACCAAAGCATGTGTGTCATTGTTGTTTGTGATGCAACAAACCTCCTCTGCAATAAATTGTACGAGATCATGAACAAGATCATGTATCTTGAACCTCTTAACTTTGCCGTATTCATCTTTCTCAATGTCTTGAAAAAATTATCTCCGGTATAATTCATTCCACACACCATCACCAACATCTTCAGCATCTAACTTTCCATCACATGAAATGAATCCATTAGCCATCCAGAGTTCAATTAAATATTGCTTCTCTATGCGTTCATTTTTGGGAAATATTGCACAATAAGCAAAGCATTGTCTGAGATTTATGGGTAAGTTCAAGTAACTTAATCTCAAGGCAGGCATTATATTGTGTGTTAAACCCCAGGTGTTGCTTTCCTTAACTTTGAGCCACTCTCTTACCTCTCTTTCGAAGCGTAGAAGACTTCCTAGCACTTTTGCTGCTAGAGGCACTCCCCCACATTTCTTTACTATCTCTTTCCCTACCACTACTAGCTCCTCCTTTTCTACTTCATCTGCTGCAAAAGCTCTCTGTTTAAACAATCTCCAACAATCATTGTCAGATAGTTTTGATAATTCATAAGGTGACACTGTTCCCATGATTGCAGCAACCTTTGCAGAACGTGTAGTGACCAAAATGGGGGCACCCAACGCCCCACAAGCCAAAACTGATTTCAACCTCTGCCAGATTTCTGGTTCATCATCCCATACGTCATCCAAAACAAGCAAATACTTCTTATTTTGGAGCAGATCCTGAAGTTTTCTTTGCAGTGGATCTAGATCTAAATCTTCACAGGCATTCCCAGACACTGCTTCAATGATAGCTTTAGTCATTCTCTTCAAACCAAAATCTTCCGAAACACATACCCAAAGTCTTCGTTCAAAGTGATTTATTACCCTCTCATGATTGAAGATGAGTTGGGAAAGTGTTGTTTTCCCAAGTCCACCTAAACCTGTGATTGGATAGACTGATAAATCCTCATCATGAGAAACATCATGAAGCAAGAAATCTATGATTCTGTCCCGATCTTCTTCTCTTCCATACACTTGTGGTTCGGCAATGAAAGAGCTAGTTTGGCGGCACTCAGTTCCTCCACTTCTTCCCTCAGGAACCATCTCAGCCAAATGAAACTTACACTTTCAGCAGCAATTTCTTCCAATCTCTCGCTTATCCTTTTCATTTTCTTAGCAATTTTATAATGGAAAACAGCATGCTTGGGATGAAAAGCGGACAAGCAAGAGAATTGTAGCTTGTTTGATGGAGAAAGCTTGAGTCCGTGGTCCTCCAACCTCAAATCTTCATAGGCACACTCGTCCAAAATGTCATCAAGAACGTAAGCGGCTTCTTTGAGCTTTTGTAGCCAATCCTTTATATATCTGTAGGAGAACTGTCTCTCCTCAGCACCTTCAAGGGTAGCCTTGATTGTTGTGAACAAGCTGGCAAGCCTCCAAGTCTTCATCAAAACCCAAAAACAGTCCCAACTCCTTTTGAACAAGTGAGTTCAAATTCCCCAGCACAATTTCAAGTACTGCTTCTGCCATCAGCCAAATTCTTACTCACAAAATGAAAATGCAAGAACGATTGTATGCTTCAGAAATGCAAATGCAATGATATCTTGAAGTGATAAAACTAAAAGGCAGAGGAGAGCTACACCTGTTTTTATGCTCAATAATTGACTTGTGGAATTTTATGGTCAATCCCCTATGAGAAGAATAGTCATCAAACTTTATTGATGTCGTACTGCCATCTTAAATGTTTATTAACTTCATTTTTTTTTTATTTTAAACTAAATATCTCGTTATTACTACGTTGTAAATTTGTTAAAGATATGTTTTTAAATACATTAAAATTTCCTTTATTGATTTATTGAAAAAACAATAATTACAAAATATGGACCACGCACAAAAAAAAGTTGAAATTCGTAGTGGTTATGATATATTTTTTTCTGCTTTTATAAGAAACTTCATGGTTTTTTCCTTTCAATGTTCATTATTATGTTTAAGTATCATGTAAAGACTCATAGTTGATAATATGCGATAGTATGACTATCAAACTAGCTTTAAGACTGAAACTGTATAAAAAATATATATTATATATGAAATTTAGAAAGAAAAAATACACAAAATCGTTAGGACATCTTTGAACTAAGAATCATAATCCAGAGAACAAGTCTAAGACTTCAACCTTTCATATATATGATAAGACGTGAAATTTAAAACTCTTATAAGAATAAAAAAATTATTGTTAAATTCTAAAAAAATGAAAATATAAATACAAAAATCATTAAAATTTTATTCTTGCATTAAAAAAATCATTAAAATTTTAGTCTTGCATTAAAAAAATCTTAAAAATCATGTAGTAAAGTGAGATTCATATAATAAAATAAAAGTCTATAATATGACTCTTATATTAAATATTGTGTTATAAATTCATAAAATAAAATGAAAAAAATAATAAGAAGTTTTGTAACCTTTAAAAAAGACAAACTATTAAATATTGATATTTTCTTTTGTCAACTTATCATAAATTATTAGGTTTCTAAAACTTTTCTGAAAATTGAATTTCTAAGAGTCTATATGATTGTGTTTAATTCTTTTATTTTTAAATACTTTTCATTTGTTAAAAAAAAACAATAAAATAAATTATTTTGTAAGCATAATTTCAAAGTAGTTTTAGAGACGAGAAAATGAAAACTTTCTTGATGTTAAATTTATTTTTTTAATATGTTTTAAAAACATAATTGAAAGCAAGTTTGATAGTATTTTAATTCTTTTCTTGGTTTTTCCAAAATCAAATAAAATCATATATATCTTTTTAAAACAAAAAGATAAGACTAAAGTCAGTTACATTAGAAGTTATTGCAGATAAATTGTTTAAAGGCAAATACAAGATATTATTACCGAGGATAAGCATAGTTATAATTTATTTAATTAATAAAATGAGGCCTATGATCATAATTTAATCTAATTGATTCAATTAGTTGTTAGGCCAACATCTAATTCACAACATAATTTTTACTAACTCATTTCAGTTGCACCTTAATTTGATCATTTTGATAACTTGTCATTAATGAAACTTATTACCTGACCTAGACTCATGGCCTCAATATATTCTAAACGTCATTAATTATGGAAACACATTTTCACTGCATGCATGTTTCCTTGTTTCTAAAATTTTAAAACGAAGTGAAAGTGAAAAAATATCATATAATTATTTCCATTTTTAAGTTTAAAAATTTTAAATTAAAATTTGTTTTATTATAGCCTTTAGAAATAAACTACTCAAACATGCTTTTTTTCATTTTAAAAGCAAAAAGAAATCATCAAGCAGAACCTAAGTTCGTAGCTGTTACTTTATAACACCTTATGCCTGATTACAAAAATTAAAAACTTACGCATTAATATAGAGTAATTAGAAAAAAAAAAATATGTTCAACAAATAT
>Ga0209700_106466_pt1 | contig 18098 bp, 6 predicted proteins | sample SiratroredBW_FD_187528 | JGI IMG/M metagenome (GOLD analysis project Ga0209700, IMG submission 187528) | Root nodule microbial communities of legume samples collected from California, USA - Siratro red BW (SPAdes) (version 2) | ecosystem: Host-associated > Plants > Roots > Nodule | place: USA...
CAGAGTAATATATTTCGTGTGTTCTCCAATTAGAGTTTAATGTTGATGATGCACATTAACACTTAAAAATGAAATATTTTGTTATATAATATACATTAACCTCCTAATGCCTACCAGTTTTCTTGTGATTTTTGTTAAAACAGACTTGTAAGTAAGTTTTGTACCAGCTTATAATTACAATATATTCAATACCAATTAAAACTGAACTTCAAGATGCCTAGTATTTACAAGAAAGCAAAGTTTAATATATTTTTTAATATAATTAATTTAATAATTTATTAATATACATACTATATTATAATAAAATAAATATAATTAATTATAAATAAATTAATGATAATAATAATAATAAAAATAAAAATAACAAAATTTAATAAAATAATAATAATAATAATAAAATATTAATAAAAATAAGAAATAATAAATTATAAAGTAATAATAAAGATAAGATAATTAAAAAACAAAAATATCAATAATATTAATATTAGAAACCACAAATAATAATAAATCATAAATAATAATTATAATAATAAAATTGTAAAATGATAAGAAAAGAAATAATAATAAAATTAAAATTATAATAATAATCAAAATAAATTTATAAAATAATGTTATTATAAACAATACTAATTTAATTTTTTATTTCAATTTTAATTTTAAAATAATTATTTTTTCATAATTTTTTCCAGTTAAAATAATAATAATTTTTACTCTGCTTATACTTCTCAATTGATAAAACATAATTTGAATTTTCATATTCTTTATATTAGGGTCAGTTATAATATGTGATGAAGAGTACTATTAAATACTAAGTTAAGGTTATTGTCCATTGAGTAATGTGATATGAATAGCCTATTAGCATTACAATTTTAAGACGTTTTATTAAATATAATGATATCAATACTATAAAGTTATGACATAAGTATCAAGTAAAAGATCATCATACTCCATTCGTGGATGCATTTATCCATGAATATCAATCTTAAAACATCATCTTGGTGAAACATTTGTATTACCGAAACTTTTAAAACCTAAATAATAATTAAATATGTTTTTCTTTTTCGTATCTAATATCTTTTATAATTAATTTTCTAGTAATTCACTTTCCTCCTAATACTAGAGAGGATTCTTATAGAGACAACATAAGTTTAACTTAGAGTAGATACTTAAAGTTATTATTTTAAATTAGATAAAATTATCAATAATTTCTAAGTTATTCTTTCCGAAAATAAAATATTAAAGATAATTTAAATTGTTCATACTTACACAGCAAACACCATTTGACATTTTTTCCACGAAAATATTAAGGTCATGATCCTAATCTACAAAAACATTTTTACATCTTAGATATTTAGGAAAAATAATTAAATGTGAACCTGTTATTGTGAAACTCTAGGAATATAAATGTAATATTCAAAATGCGGAAATAATTTTAGGTTTTATGAAAAGCAATTGTGAATTATTATAAAGTTTAACGTATTTAATCAAACATACCCGCCACAGAAGTATAAATTAATTCAATTAAGCAAGGTTTCATATATATCATAAAAGAACCTAACTACGGTATAATAATTTACCTTTACAGAAAATTTATTCTTAATAATTGAGTAATTGAATTTATTAATTATCATTGCTTATTGACATTGATTTCTGAAAGCGACTATTGACATTGATTTCTCAACCACAACCGTATCCTTGTAATTTTTCACTATAACATTAGGATTAGGTGTATCTCACAATTATCAGTAAATAACCTTGACTGCATCATCAATTGTCATAATATTATTGAAATATCTAATAATTATTAGCTTTGTCTCGATTCAAAATAAGTAAACATGACTATATCCAATTAAGAATATATAGTTAATAATAAATAATATTATTAAAATGTCTAATAATATTAATAATTAACTCAAGCTCATATTTACTAATTGGTTAATCATGAGTGTAAGGTGTACAATTTTTAGATTTGCGAGAGAACTCAGTTAGCCGGCTGGCCACCGAAAGGGCAGAGACAACTCTGTTTTGTCCAGAATTTAGGAACAAGGGCGTCTATTGGCAAAAAATGCAGATTTTAAATTCTTAACAGATAAATTTATGATAGAAAATTTAATAAAATACATTGTTTGATAAATTTCATTTCCCAAATTCAAACTATTTAACATGTTTGCCTTCTACTCCTTATAAGCCTCGTTGTGCATGATAAATATAATTTAAAATGAAGATATGATTATAAATCAATAAAAAATATAAAGCCTAAGTATACAAACATCCCCAACAAGAGTCATGATAAGAAAATAGGCAAAGAGGAGCTTAATTTAAACTAACACCCTTTATTAATCTTAGATTTTGGAAATGATGAATGTTTAACTCAAAATAGTAGAAAGAAAGTAGAGAAAAAATAGTTTTAAAGAGAAATTATAGTTTTCATAAAATGAAGTTTGAATAGTTAAACTTTTTAATTTTTAAATTTTTTACTTAATTAATAAAATATTCATATTCTATCTCATTTAAATTCACTTATATTCTTAGACTAAATTATTATTGTTCAATTTTATAACAATTCATATTATGTTATATATTTTTAACACAAATAGACATGGAAGGGATCTTGTAATAATTCAAATTATTATTATTATTATTATTATTATTATTATTATTATTATTATTATTATTATTATATATATATATATGAAAATATTTAAAGGGATATAGACATTTTAAAAAAAATTGAAATTTCAATTAGTTATAACAAAATAATTGTTTAAATATGCGCAACTTAAAAGTCACACAACTTATCGAGGTTTTTTTTCTAATTTTGGTGTACTTTTTTATAATAATACCCAAAATGGATAGAAAAATATTTATTTATCAAAATGGATAAATTTTGCCAACTAGATAGGATTTTACATTAAAAATCCTTCAATGGATCAGGCTGGTCAAATACAAGTGACATGTTGTCTATTTCAATTAAAGACATTAATTAAAATCTCATTTATTCCTAAACTTATTTATCTGCAACCATTTTTCATTTATTTGACACTATATTTATTACGTTTAACAATTAAAAAAAATAATTAAATAATAATAATTAACAAAACTATAGTAGAACAATTAAGACAAACAATTTTATTTTAATTTAAAACAAAACAATATAATGATAATAATAAGAAGAAGAATAATTTTAATTAAATTCATATGAATTTAATTGAAATAATAATAATAATAATTTAAAGCTTATTTTTTAAAAATAATAATAATAATAGTAATAATATTCTAACAAATTTAATTAAAATAATAACAATAATAATGATTATTATAATTATAATATAATAATTTTTATAAATAAAGAAAATAAAATTTAATAATATAATGTCAACTATTTATCAGTTGATGATAGTGATTTATTATAATTTGATAAATAGTTCATACTATAATGTTTAGAGTGTTTGTTCATGGTCTCTTCTTGATAGGTGAAACATTAATAATTATATTATTAAATATTATTTTATTTATTGATAAAAGTTATTATATTATTATTATTATAATCATTATTATTATTGTTATTATTTTAATTAAATTTGTTAGAATATTATTACTATTATTATTATTTCTCCGAAAATAATCATTAAATTATTATTATTATTTCTCCGAAAATAATCATTAAATTATTATTATTATTATTTAAATTAAATTTATATGAATTTAATTAAAATTCTTCTTCTTATTATTATCATTATATTATTTTATTTTAAATTAAAATAAATTTGTTTGTCTTAATTATTCTGTTACAGTTTTGTTAATTATTATTATTTAATTATTTTTTAATTGTTAAACCTAACAAATATAGTGTGAAATAAATGAAAAAATTGTTGCAAGAGAGATGAGTTTAGGAAGAAATGAGATATTTTAATTAATGTCTTTAATTGAAATTGTCATGTCACTTATCTAGTTGGTAGAATTTGCCCATTTTGATAAATAAATATTTTTTTGCCTATTTTGGGCATTATAATAAAAAAGTACACCAAAATAGAAAAAGAAAATTCATTTATTAATTAATAATATGTATGTATAAACTAATTTAAGAGTCTTCTTTGCTTTCAACTTACTATATGTCCTTTAATTCTAAAAATAGATAGTCTACTTTTATGAAAGTATTAATATTGTGTATATTAATATTATAAATATTATAAACAGATTTGAATAATTTTTATTATGAATAAAACTGAACATAAAAACACAATATGATGTAAAATATAATTTTGATATTTATGTGAAAGAGACTTTAATTTATTCTTCATATTTACAAACAAATCAATTAATTATGCTTAAACATTTTATATTTTATAAGAATTTGAATAATTTCTATTATGAGCAAATTTGAAACTTGAATAATTTTAATTATGAAAAAATTTAGGATGTTAAAGCATAACATGATATAAAATATAATTTTAATATTTATGTAAAATGCGCTTTAATTTGTTTTTCATATTTAAAAATAATTTTAAAATATTTTCGTATTATTTTAGTTTTAATCAAAATTAATTTAATAAAATAATAGTAGATAAAAATCATCAAGTAGAATAATCATTGCTATTATATTTAATTGGTTATGCATAATTAAGTCGATTTTTCTTCTAGCTCTTTCACTCTCACAACAAATTCTCTCATGAAGAAATGCCTTAAAATATCTCAATTTTAATTTTTCCATTGGTTCAAAATTGTTGTTTTCCTTACCAATGTCATATGTTTTGTGATGATAAGGGTCAATGAAAACAATTTGAAAAGTGTAGGCTTTGAGAGATTATTTTTATGAATTGTTGGTACTATCCTATAAATGCTTTGTCAGCAAACATTATAATTTTTTTTTTTAGGTTTCACATCTTGAACCATTTCAGTCAATTCTTTCTCTACATATTGTATTTTTGTTTCAGTAAATTCTTTCTCTTCCCATTGTATTTCACTAGTCAAATCTCGTCTTTCATTCGGTTAAAACCTTGTAACATAAAAATTGATGTATTAACTATAATATTAATACACTGATAGAACAATAACTTAATCCCTAAAATATTACTTCTTTTAAATAGACAGACATTGTGATAATATCCATCAAGTTATCTTCTACAATGTTATAAAAAAACTTCAATAATTAAAAGTGCAACATAAATTTTTTTTATGATTGTAGGGATTATTTATACAATTTGTTTGATAATAAAAGGGACAAAGAAATAGTTTAATACAAGAAAATCTATTATCTTATTTGTTGTTTTTTAATTATATTGGAGACTTCATAAGTTCATGATGCTATTCTAAAACTATTCATTTATACAGTAATAATATTTTTGGTTTGTCTTTTCATCTTAGAAGTCCTACTTAATCCTATGATGTGAAGAATAAAAAGCCACAATATTCTACACATAGTTCAGGTCATTATAAATTATAAAAAAAAATATTAATGTAAATTTTAATTAAATGTTATAATTAAATATGGGAGAGGGTATTACTATAAAAAAAAACCAGAATTGTGGCAAATATGTGGTATTTGAATAAATGAGGTGTAAGTGGAAATTATGGAGGTGCAGAACCTACAACTACTTTAGGCCTATTGTAGTGGTATCCAAAGGCCCAATTAGAAAAGAGTTTACTCTTTGGTAAATGGAAAGGTTATTCGTCAGATTATTCTCGCATTTACATATATTCTGATCTTTATGTAATTATGAAATTCCACATTTTCCGCACACGGTTATAAGCTTTTGGATTATATGCTATTAGAAGAGTGTATATTTTTTTATTAATTTTTGTTCATTTGAAAATGGTACCCACTTCGGCTTTGTCTCCCTGCACCTTCATAATTTTTAATTACACCACATAATTTTAAAATGACTATTCTATCTTTTATGAGGGTGACTTCTATTATAGAAGCTTATCAAAACAAGTTTTTCCGAATTTATAGAACATATAAATTTCTAGACCAATGTTTCAGAACACAAAAAATACATTTTATATGTAACTCTCTATAATATACATGACCCTCTCCGAAACAAGTTTTTTTTTTTCTAATAAATATTTCAAAACATATAAAATGTGTTTCAAAACAAGTTCTCTAAAACAAAATTTCTATACACGTAAAACAAAATTTCTATACACATAAATGATAGCTGTTAGAATGAGTTTTCTTTTCTTCTTCTTTTCCGTGCAGTAATACAGTAACAGCAGTGCAAGATAAAAACTATATATAATTTTGATATTTATGTGAAAGGTGTTTTAATTTATTTTTTAATTTAAAAACAAATCAATTAATTATATTTAAATATCTCATAAAAATTTAAATAATTTCATTATAAACAAATTCAAATATTAAAGTATAACATAATATAAAATAATTTTTATTTAAATAATATTTTTTATTTTTTTAATATTACTTTTTATTCTTTAATTTCTCAAATAATATTTTTTATTCTTTAATTTTTTAAATAATATTTTTTATTTTTTAATTTTTCAAATAACATTTTTTTATTTTTTATTTTATTATTTTTTTACTTTTTATACGGTTATATCAATTGTGTTATTTTATTTATTTATTTTATTTACTTTTTTAGGGTTACATTAATTGTGTAATTTTTTTTTCATTTAATTTGTATTTTATTTTTTACCGACTACTTCAATTGTGTTGTTTTTTTTTTAAGAATTATTAAAAATTTTAATTATTAGTTGATTAAAATTAAATAAAAAGTAATATAAAAATAACTGAATAATTTTTTCTTAAAATAAAATATTCTAAATTTTTTTTAACTAATTAATCATAATAAAAAAATAAACTTTATACCTACCTTTGATAGTTAGCTTACACTGTATATATGTCTAACCTGGTATATTTTCCTGATTTTTCAATATCCAATATTTGATAATGATATTATATAAGATTTTAAAAAAATCAGTAAAGTGTTTTGGACTCCTTTTCGAATATAGTTTTCCTAAATATTGACTTCTAAAATAGTTAAAAGTCATGTGAAAAAAATTCTAATTCATACCAGAGGCTGTAAAGATTTTTCAAGAGGGAAGTTGATTTTCTAGGAGTACCATCTTTCCCAAATAATCCTTTCCCACCCAATCATCAAATTTATGGTATCTTAGAGAAAACTCAAATTATGAATCAAGCATAAATTAGAATCATCTTAAAAAATCATAACAAAGTCAAATTTCTTTTTTTAATTCTTTCATTACTGACAACAAATTCTCTTTTAAATATTTGTATTCAACGTAAAGATCCCAACAAATATTTCAGTTTCAACTTTTTTATTGGTTCAAAATCACGTGTGGGCTTTGTGATGATAAGATCGATAGAAACAATTTGAGAAATGTAGGCTTTTAAGATAATTTTTACGAATTTCCTGCTACTCCTATGAATGCATTCCTAATAGAAATCATACTTAAAAGAGGTTTCACATCTTGAACCATTAAATTCATTCTCTCTAAGTATTGTACTTCATTAGCGAAATCTATGTATTGTCCTTTCATTTTATTAAAAGTCTGTAATACAAAAATTGATGTATTAAATATAATATTAATGTATTGGATAGAACTCCAATTTAATTTCTAAAATATTACTTCCTTTAAATAGACAATAATATGATCAATTTATTCTCCACGGTTATAAAAAAAAAAATCAATAATTAAAAGTGCAACATAATTTTTATGATTGTAGGAATTATTTTTAAATTTTTTTTATAATAAAAGTAAGAAACAAAGAAATAATTTAATATAAGAGAATCTATTCTATTTATTTGTTGTTTTTTTAATTTTACTGGAGATTTTATAATTTTATAATGTTATTCTAAAATTATTTGTTTATACAGTAGTTCCTTTGTCTTTTCATCTCCCAATTCCTGTACTTAATCTTAGGACGTGAAGAATAGAAGAGCCACAGTATTCTATACATAATGAAAGTCCATATAATTAAGGAAACATATTAATGTAAATTTTGAGATCTATAATTAAATATTTATCGCAATCGGAGTCACAATGGAGATCTATAATCGGGGTCACAACGGAGATGACGAATAAAAATAATTTATTTTAATTTTTAAAACAGAGAAATCGCTAACATAGTTTATATGGAAAACTTATCGAAAATCGAAAAAGGATAAGACAAGTCTGTGAAAACCGGATTTTGGATCCGGAAGTCATTGTGGGGAAGGTATTAGCATCCCACAACGTCGGACGGTACCTTTAATTAAATAAATAAAATGAGTGTAAATTTTCAAAATGTTTATTTTCTCAAACAAAAAAATGAGACAAAAATGAAGATAAAAACAATCAAAAATATTTTTTTATTTTTCAAAAGGGTCCCGACAAGGTTTGACCTTGCTCTTATGTATCTCTATCAAGAATGGAGAATCAAGGCTACGTAGTTCTTTGGATAAGATTGTTTGGTAGGTTGATATTTTTATTTGTGACATTTTTGTAATTAATTTTTTATATTTGATATTAAAATGATTTATTTCCAAAGTTTCATATTAAATATCGTGTGACGGGTGTAGTCATTTGATATTTAAGAAACATTTGAAATAATAATATTAAATATCGTATGATGCGTATGGGCATTTGATATTTAATATTATTAAAAAAATAATATTCCAAAATTTTATTTCCAAAAGTTTACATTAAATATCGTATGACGCGTGTGGCCATTTGATATCTAACATCATTAGAAAATATAATATCCCAAAATTTTATTTCCAAAGTTTTATATTAAATATCATGTGACGCGTATGGCGGTCATTTGATATTTAAGAAACATTTGGAATAATAATGTTAAATATCGTATGACACGTGTGGCCATTTGATATTTAACATTATTAGAAAATACAATATCTCAAAATTTTATTTTCAAAGTTTTATATTAAATATCGTGTGACACGTGCGGCCATTTGATATTTAAGAAATATTTGGAATAATAATATTAAATATCGTATAACGCATGTGGCTATTTGATATTTAACATTATTAGAAAATATAATATCCCAAAATTTATTTACAAAGTTTTAGTAATCCAATTTAATTTTTATTAAAATAATAAAATAATAATAATTATAACACAATAAAATAAAATAAAACATGCAAGATATAAGCTTAAAATATGGAGGTACACAAATAAAAAAGGTTGTAGTTTTGGGCTGGCTCCAAAGGCCCAGAATAATTTTTTTTTTATTTTTTTTAGGTTAGTGGTGCAATGGTAATGTGTGGGGTGCGAATAGGAAGGCCCCAACTCCACAACCCTAGGCCATCATCACCTCAACCCTAAGCCATCACCACCTGACTCCAAACCCAAAGTGGCAGACGACGAAACAGGCGGTGCAGAGTGGTGTGGCGGCGACGGCACGGGAAGAACGGCGGGTGACAATGGAGGTTGTTTTGGGACTGTTTTGGAGTGATTTTGGGAGCACAAAATACATGGACAAAATACAGAGAAGAATGTATGGAAGATGGAAGATGATAAATTTTTTTATTATTTAAGAAATAAGAAAAAAATACAAAATGCCATAAAGAGCAAAAAAATGAAAATATATTTTTTTTATCTTTATATGAAAATGAAATGATGAAGAAATGAAAAAAAAAAAAACATCAGGAAGATAAGAAAACAGGATTTACAAATTTCAAACTTCAAGATCCATATGAAAATCTAAACCTTATCTGTGAGTATTCTTAAAAAATGATAGCCTTTATTCCAAAAGTTCCTTGCTTCTCAGTTTTAAACTGAATGTGGATAGTAAGACAGGAGAATCAATCTTCTCTTCTTCTCTACTTTTTCTCTCTTTTCTCCTCTTTTTCTTTGTCTCTCTCAAAGCGATTCGTCCTTTCTTTTTTTAACGTAAGAGTCGTTTTTATTCTTAAAGATGAAGTGTAGATGAACATGAGATGAAACCGTTTGAGAACGGTCATATTTTATTTTTTATATTTATTGTTATTGTGAAATGAGAACATGAGTGGTTTAGAGTAGTGTTATTGACTGATTTTTTTTTAATTATTTTAAAGATGAATTAAACATGCAAATCAAGAAGCACTTTTAAAACAGTCTCAATTTCTTTTTATGTATTTTCCTTTTATTTATTATTCTGTTTTTATTTTTATGTTATTTATTTATTTGATTTTTCATTTCTTTTCTTTATTATTTTTTTATTTACTTTGTTTTTCTGTTTTTGTTAACTGTTATTATTTTTTATGTTTTGTAAAAAAAGGATAAATTCAAACCTCTTTTTATTTGTTTTATTATTTATTATTTTTTTAATAAAAATCTAAACTAATCAAGTGTATATATTTTTCTATTTATTATTTCCTTTTTGTTATTATCTTTATTTTTTTTTGTGAGAAGTTAAGATTGAGTGGGAAGTTAGGGAGAGTTGAGAATTTTTTTTTTAATTTATATTTTTTCTAATTCTTTTATTCTTTTTATTTTTTTCTTTTTTAAGAAGAGAGATATTTTGGAATATCTCATTATGTATTATTTCACTCATCTTTTATCTTTTGATCAATCTTGAACATAGCATAACTCATAGAACTAAATCATCAATTTTTTTTTTATACTTTTTTTTAATTATTTATTTAACCGGACGAAATAGGATGTTAACAATATTCTAAGTAAATATGAAAGAGAATATTCAATTGATTCTTTTCTTTATAGTGAAAAGTTTTCTGGTAAACTTTATCATTAAGTGACTAATACAAGTAGAAACTGTAACTAATTCAAACTTCAATAAAGTTATTTATAAGATCTATAATACATTCATATGGGATGAAACTACACTTTTTTTAGTTACATATAGTGAATAAAAGGTGTTTAAATGTCTTGACCACCATATTTCTATCTCATGAAAGTAACTCAAAGCATGTACATGTCTAAAATAATGAAATTCTCTATTGTAAGTTTAATTTAATTGAATTTAATATTAGATTTTATTAAATATTTATAAATTGTAAGATTATTTTGTAGAGAATTGTGCAGAGAAGAAATGTTGGAATTGGAATCTAGTAACATGTTACCAGAAAGTTCAAGGTTACATACTACATTTATTCTTAAACTACATTAAACTTTCACAAAAAGACTACTTTATATAAATTAATATTAAAATATTACAAAATAACAGTAAAATACAATCACATATAATTAAAGAAAATATAAACCTCCAAATGATGTAATAAGAGCAACTGAACCAAGTAAACCAAGTGCAGTTATACCAGCACTACAAGAAAAAAATTCACTTGTTCTAATTATATGATACTAAACAATGATACAATAATTTTTCTCTCACCTATAAATAAAAAATGATAAAATTTATTTATTTGAAAATGAATGTAGTACAAATACTTACACATGATCTCAAATAAATGATAATGCAATATGAAATTTTTAAATTTGCAGTTTACAACTTAATGTAATTTCATCACTTAAATTTATAGCATATAGAGGTGTACCCATAACTGTTGCTTCTTTGGCATCAAGATGCTTATCAACTTTTTTTCTCTCAAGAAATTCTTAAAGCTTAAAATGCAACAGTACTTACAGACATATTAAAATCTTTATGCTAACATTAAAATCAATAGAAATCCTCAAATCTGGAAACAATATAACAACACCTCATTTTTTCAAAATCCACTACAGGACCCCAAAATTACACAATCAATTATAAAAAAAATTGAACCACAAACCAGAAATATGAACTATAAAACAATAATTCTAAAACTTATTTTGTAAACACATAAATTAAAGAATAGAAATTACCTCAACCATAAACTAAAATCCTAAACTCTAAAATAAACTAAAACCCTAGCTCTAAAATAGTTGGTGACAATAAGGTTGGGGATTCAGGCTACGAAGATTTATGAGGGAACTTCTGGATAGTAACAAACTTTTGGGAGGCACAAAGATTGGAAGAAAAAAAAGATAGATTCAAAGACCTAATGTATTTTTTTTCTTGAACCTTATTATTATAATTTACCTCCAAATTTAAATATTTCATTAAAATCCATGAATTATTTTAAGAAAACGACTGCTATTCTGCATTTACCACAATTTTGTTGTTAAAATCGATTATTAATTTTTTTTCTCTATTTAGCTATTGAAATTAAATCAGTAGTTAAAATGAATTTGTGTTCAGTTTCTATTTCAATTGTTATATAAGGACTATACGGTGATTAAAGTATTTATTTTATTAATTAGCTATCAAATTAAATTTCAGTAGTTATTTTAATAATAATTAGTAATTACATTATTTTAGTGGTTAATATCAATTACTAATTACAATTATCTGTTTTTGGTAACTAAGAGTACTAACATTATTTTTCCCTTTCATCTATTCACACATTAAATTGTATAACGCATTAAAATATATTAGATTAAATTGTATAACGCATTAAAATATATTAGACAATTAACTATTCAATTTCGTCTTAGGATACATTCTTTCCCAACAATTTAAAACTCAAATCGAGAAAAAATAGTAAAATTAGAAAAATAAAATATAAAATCACTAAAAACTAGATAAATGTTTACCTAAGAACTTCCATTAGATGTTGTGAAGAAAAATACTCTTTCTAAATATTGTATTAATTTTTACAATCATAATCGGTTAACAGAGAAGGCTAATCGATTAAAGTAAATAAAATTTAAAACCGATTTGAAAAAAGCACGTTCATATTTGGGTGACCCCAACCCACAGTAACAAAAAGCAGGCGAAACAGCTAGAAGCAAATCTGCTTGGGTTTTTGGAATAGACCCACTTCTTTCTGACTTTTGTTTTTGGAATAGATGCCCGTCTCATCATTTCATCTTCATTATTTAGTTTGATAATAAAAAATATTATATAATATTTTTTAAGCCTAAATAATTTTCAGAAAATTAGTTTTTATTTTATATCTTTTATCTCTTAAATAAGACAATTTTTATTTTCATATTATTTCTTTTATTTATATTCAACATTATTTAAATTAAAATGATAGAATATATAGAGACAAATTGTAGGTTCAATTCAAATAGCTCCTCCTCAGGGATCCACATTATCATTCATATGGAAGTGATGCAGATTCATTAAGAGGGCAGTGGTTAAGGGCATTTTAGTATTTTTCGTTTTTCTATGTAGGTCTAGGATAATATTATGGAGGTGCAGGTACATAAACAGAGTTTGATTGTTGGGACGCGGAGACAAAGGGTCCCACAACATCCCTTTAATTAGGGCATAAGGGTCCCACATCAGCCCTTTAGTCAAGACATATGGGTTCCACAACATCCCTTAGTCAAGACATAAGGGTCCCACAACAACCCTTTAATCAAGGCATAAGGTCCCACAACATCCCTTTAATTATAAGACAATAATAAAATTTTAGTGTATTTATAAGGTGATCGATCATCTTGCCTGAATGGCATATTTTTCACAATACTGCACTCATTGACAACATTCAATATAAACTCTTGACCTTAGATAATAATTATCTAAAAAATAAGTTATTACTTTATTTATATAACAAGTTCAAAATTAAATCCAAACAAGTCAGAATTATACAATAATTTAGTAAGAGATTATTCAAATAATTTCACTTAATACAATAATTTCACTTCTAACATTCAGTGCCTAAAATAAATAAATAAAATTATAAATTATTCATTTCCAATATTTATAAAATAAATGAAGATAATAATATTATAATAAAAAATTAAGTATACTAAGTTATAAATCAATATTAGAGACATATATCAAATCAAGTGTTAAGCAAACTGTTTATCATGTATGACACTAACTAAATCATTTCAAGATATATAATTTATAAATTTGGTTGCTCATCAAATTTTCTTCTTGTATAAAATTGAATGCAATGAACAATATTATCAAAATATTACACTTTTTTTCACTAAAGCAATTCATATTTTAAGATAACATTGTTGACTTAAACGGCCTTATCCTGTTTCTGACATATCTCACAAACGTACACATTCTAGTCAAACATAATGATATCATAATGATATCAGAAGCAAGAAAAAATAAAGATGAACCCATAGAAAAAATATATTAGACTCCAAAATTAAAGATGGTTCTGGAGTAAAAGAATTGCAGTTAATTCCAGATATAGGGCACGTGGGTGCATGCATGGACAAATTTTGATGCACCTGTGGGGCCATACAAAATCAATTCAAGGTGTAGCTTCATGCAATACATAAAAACTGCAACTTGCATTAAATAAAATTTTAAAATACCATAAATACTATTATTACTTTTATTTTAAAATGAATGTGCAGTAATCACTTTGTACATGCATGAATAATTATGAAGTTAATTTCCATCTGATTGATTTATCATAAATTGTTGTACAGTAAGGAGTATTGAACAACCTGATCAGTTTATGATTATCAATGAAATAATTTAAACTAATAAGTATCTGGAATAATATTAAAATAAATAATAAATTAAAAATTATCAAAATATTTAATAACAGATAAAAAGTGAAATCGAGACACTAGAAAGCTTCAAACACTGTTAAAGTGAAACGAGTAGTTGATATGATTTGAAAAATAAAAACAGAAAAATCTAATTTAGAAAGTGTCTAAATTTTCATGTACTGTTGTTTATTATAAGAATTATTTTCGTTTATACTTTTATTTATTGCTATCTTCTTTTGTTAACACTCAGCAATTATCACGTATGTAAAGACTATTATAGAGAGTATTGTATATTCTCATTATTTTAATTTTTTTTATCAGTGATAAAAAATTTAAATTTAATAAAAATAATGAGGTTACCGTAACCTATATATACCATAACCAAAAAAGAAAAATGAAAACATTTGATCTAATACTGAATTTTCTCTTTAAAATGTATATATATTTTTAAATAATTGAGTTAATAGTTCAATTTCTTAACTAAATTGATAAATTTTTTAATATGATATTATATTTGGGTTTATATTATCTTAAAATGTGTATTAAAAACTCAATAATACTTTATTTTTTTATTTCTTGTTAATAAAAATAGCATTTTAATGTAAAATTTATAAATATAGTTTTTAAAATAAAAATAAAAATATTTATATTTTCATTTTAAAAATTAATATTTATTTGATCCATATTAAAATAAATTTTATGGATAAGAAAATCACTTAAAATATTCTCATATTTGGAAGATAGTTTTACTATCTTATATTCGTTGTACCGACATCGCAGCGTGCGTTCTATATTTGAATAACGTGTATACTTTAACATTCAAAATATTGACATAACACTTATTTAATTAATTTTTAATAAAATATAGATATAGTTTTTTTTAGATAAGTGTTGTACTTTACAGCGTTTTTATAAAGAAAATTATTCACCGTGTAATTGGGTTATACTTTTTTGATTTGTAAGATTTTTATTTTTAAAATAAATAAAAATATAATGCTAAACAAAATTAATATTATATATTACATTCATCCAAATAAGTTTGGTTAATATAATTTTTTTATATTACTAATATAGGTATAAAATAATATATTTAAGTGCAATGGGAACGCAATCAGCAGACAAGAAGGACCAATCGGCCATAGGTCCTATAAACAGCATCTAATTGATTTGATGAATACACAAGTTGCTTCCAATTATCTTATAATCATCTCATCCTAAAATTTAAAATTTCAAATATTCTTTATTACTATTTTTAGTTAAAAATTATTTATATAAGTTAGAACAACAAATAAAGGTATTAAAAATTATATACTTATGTTAAATTATATTTTAGCTAATGTTTTTATAATTAAGTGATTATGAGATTCTGACATTTAACCAATTTATAGAAATATTATTACATCATAATCAAAGTATTATTATAATGAAATTATTTTAACTAATAAGTATTTATATAGAATAATATAAAAATAAAATTATGATTATTACAATAAAATATAAATAATAATAAATTAAAAAGTTACCAAATATTCAATAACATATAAAAACTAAAATTGAGAGAGTAAAAAACTACAAACACTGTTAAAGTGAAATGAGCAATTTATATGATTTGAAAAATAAAACAATAAAGTATGTTTGTAATTCAATATTATAAAAATTTATTAAAATAATAAAAAGAATTGTAATGTGAATGTGAAAGCACTGTTAATAACATCACGATAATTACGGCACACACAGAATTCGATGGTTGGGATGTGGGTCAGAAAGCGTCTTACATTAGCTATCCACACACAACAACCCTTTAATTAAGGCCAAAGGCATTTTTTCTAAAATATTATTCAAATTATTAATTGTTATACCAGTTCCTTTTTTTTACTTTTTAACTTATAAATTTATATTAATCTTTTACATTTAGATATTAAATGTCATAATATAATTAGATTTTTTTTATCATGCATATTTTAGAATTTTACCTTTTTTTTTATAAAGGTTGACGGCTAAATTGTTCTATATTAATATATTCATTCTTTATTTTTAATATATATATATATATATAATTATTTTAAATTATGCTTCATGTGGGGGTATATCTTCTTTTAATTTACTTAAGTTAATCTCTTAAAAAAATGTTTTGTTTTTATTTTTTTCTATTTGTTTTTCTATTTAATAAATAAAGTCCACTAAAAAAATGTAATTTTATTTTTCAGTTCAATTAAGATTTTTTTTTCATGATAAAAATCAAATTCCTAACCTTAGTTATAATGTCAATTTAGTTTAATTGTTAGATTAAACATGTATTATTAAACTAAAAATTATATTTTTGACTTGACTCTACAATAAAAATAATTAAACTTTATCAACTTATTCAATTTCATTTGCATGTCAAACTTTTTCTTGAATCAATATTTGATATTTTATAATTATTTTCACATCTTTTCTAATAATAATGATCACTTTATAGGCAAAGATTATCATATAATAATTTTAATTTCGTGTCATAATAAACATTTATGATGAGGTGACTCTTTCATCAAAATTATTGTCTGTCTATTATATAAAAGAAAATATTAGTTTAAAATAAATAAAATCATTAAAAGATTATTATACAATTACTTTTACATTTTCTGGTGTTAATCAAGAAAGGTTTTAGTCCTTATGATGGTATGTATAGTGGTAAAAATTTTCTATATCTGATCATGTGTGCTATGCTACAAGTTTTAATATTAGTTACTTTGCATTGAATTTTTGAATACATAGATAATTTTATTAGTAATAGACAATTTTGCATTTTGTTTAGTTTAGGTATATTATTTTTATTTTCAAGTTGAGATAATTATGAACAAGAATTAGATATAGCGCCTAAACCATTTAACAGAATTTGGAATGGTTGAATTTTTTATTTTTTTTTTAGATTTTGCATTTAAAAATACTATTCAAGGAGATCAAATCTTATGTCTGAGCAAGGAATGTAACAATTGTATATGAAATAATTGAAAGGAAGTTTATGAATATTTACTATATGCTAAATTTGATAAAAATAGTAAAAGGTGGGATTTTCATGGAGAATATGGTTCTTTGAAAAAGGTGTATGATAACAAATAAGAAAAATTTATTAAGTGAAAAATTATTTGAATAATTATTGTATAATTCTTACTTGTATGGATTTAATTTTGAACTTGTTATATAAATAAAGTAATAACTATTTTTTTAAATGATTGTCACCCGAGGTCTAAGAGTTTATATTTAATATCCTCGATGAGTGCAGTATTGTGAAAAATATGCCATAAGAGCATTCATCTTAGGCAAGTTGATCACCTTATAAATACACTAAAATTTTATTGCCTTATGCCTTGATTATAGGGATGTTGTGGGACCCTTATGCCTTGATTATAGGGATTTGGGGACCCTTATGCCTTGACTTAAGGGATGTTGTGGGACCCATATGCCTTGACTAAAGGGATGTTGTGGGACCCTTATGCCTAATTAAAGGGATGTTGTGGGACCCTTTGTCACCGTCATCCCAACAATCAAATTCTGTATGTACCTGCACCTCCATACGAAAACTGAAAATACTAAAATGCCCTTATCATTGCCCTCTGCACCTTACCATTCTAATTGGCTCCTCAGAATGAATCTGCATCACTTCCATTCATTTAAGCATTCTTTTTTT
>Ga0209700_106467_pt1 | contig 18093 bp, 15 predicted proteins | sample SiratroredBW_FD_187528 | JGI IMG/M metagenome (GOLD analysis project Ga0209700, IMG submission 187528) | Root nodule microbial communities of legume samples collected from California, USA - Siratro red BW (SPAdes) (version 2) | ecosystem: Host-associated > Plants > Roots > Nodule | place: USA...
ATGAATTGTATTACAAGTTTAGATTTTCCTGAACACCGTTAGGTTTGTGTAATTAAAATCAAGTGATGCAATAAATAACAAGACCTTTTAAGATTAATTATTTAAATTTCCCAGAGGAAGTTGATCCTTTGCTACTGTCATAGATTTTACTTCATCAGCTTGCTGTTACTCTTTTTTTGTGTACCTTGACTTTGATGTTAGTTCTTGATGCTGTCATTGTTGGCGTGGATATGTTGATAAAAAAATTTGGACAAACAAACAAGGGAAAAAAAGGTCTCTGTCTTATTACAAATGCACAATGTCCAATAAAAGAATCTTATGAAGGCACAAAGGAAGAGGAAGTTACCACCATTGCCAAACAACTGACTGCCCATGGTATGAAAATGGAAAGTATTATTTTTAGAGGAAAGCTTAGTCAAGATGCAAACAAGGCAATAATGGATGAGAATGATCGCTTGTTAAATATTTTTTCTAAGGAAACATCAACAAGATTGTTGTATTTGGAGAATCCAATTTCTTTGTTTGGTGCGCTTAGAACAAGAAATGTAGCTCTAGTTACAGTTTTCAGAGGCGATCTCGAAATAAGTCCAAAACTGCGCATTAAGGTGAGATCTATGTATAGAAATAATTTAATTTCCAGACCATGAATCCATGTACATTTCAAATATCATTTATCCAATGAACCGATCATAGTCCTTTCACATGTTTTTCATTGTCATTGTCATATTGATTAATTTGATATTTAATGTTGTTATGCCATCTTACAAACTTTTTTATACTGTAAATGATTACCAGATGAAATGCTACATTTTTTAGTTGTCCGGGTACCATGACTCCATTTCTGATTAAGTTGAATGTGGAGGGGCATAGAATTTGTTGTCTCTTGCATCTTACTATTTAACATCATATTTCTTTTAATTTTATGTTAGAATAATAAATGTACTTTTTCTTTTTGAGTTATGTATATCATGATTTGTGAACAGAATTTAAAGTTGAAGACTGCTTGTTTACTGTGTCTTTAGCTTTTTTCTTCTCCGTCTGGCAAGTTGGTGCACCATGCAAGTGGACTATTTTTGTCCAATTTGTCTTTTAGAATAGAACATTCTTAGTAAAAAATGTATTTTCTGTTCTTGAAAATGGTAATGGTAATCAGGTAATGGTATACAAGAAAACAGCAGAAGAGAAATTTCCTACTCTGAAGAAATATTCTGATAATGCTCCTCCTAATGATAAATTTGCTACACACGAAGTCAAAATAGATTATGAGTACAAGAGTTCTGAAGATCATGACAAAGTTGTCCCCCCTGACCAAAGAATTAAAGGCTATCCTTATGGGCCTGAAATAGTTCCCATATCCACTTCTGAGTGGAATGCTGTTAAATTCTTACCAGAAAAGGGTGTGAAGCTTTTGGGATTTACTGATTCTTCTAATGTATTTAGGTAAGATTGTATATGCTTTAGAAGAATATATTTAATGGAGATTTCCTGACTCGTTTTTCTTATATTTCTGTCTGAAAATGAAATGTGCACTTAAGACACCATTACATGAAAGATGTATATGTGTTCCTACCACAAACTGGAAATACAAGAGCCATGCTTGCAGTTTCTGCACTTGCACGAGCCATGAAGGAAATGGATAAGGTGGCAATATTACGCTGTGTCTGGAGACAGGGACAAGCAAATGTTCTCATTGGGGTCTTGACACCTAATTTATCCGATAAAGAAAATATTGTAAGTTTTTCTGTCTGTTGTACTTTTATAGGTTTATCTGTTCTCGCTTCACCTTTGACTCTTCATCTTTCTTCTCTGATTATGCTGTGCAGCCTGATTCATTTTACTTAAATGTACTTCCTTTTGCCGAGGATGTGCGAGAGTTTCAATTCCCTTCCTTCTCTAGTTTCCCTGCTTCGTGGCAGCCAAATGGACAACAGCTAGAGGCTGCAGCTAACTTAGTAAAAGAGCTTGATCTTGCACCAGATGGGAAAGAGGAAGTTTTGCTACCTGAGTTTACAGCAAATCCAGTGTTAGAGGTACTCATATTTGTATTTTCATTTCTTCTGTTCTTCACTCATAGTTCCATCTTTATCTTTTTCTAAGCTTATTTACCCCACTGAAAAAATGAGCATTGGTCTCTAATAAAATATCCCCTCCCTCCCCTTTAAAGGGTAATCTTAAGATGAAGTTAACATATGTTTCTTCAACCTTTCAGCGCTTTTATCGTTTCCTAGAGCTGAAATCAAAGGATCCAGATGTGGCGGTACCTCCTCTTGATGACACACTCAAGAAAATCACAGAGCCGGACGCTGACCTGCTTTTGAAAAACAAATCTGTAGTAGACTCATTATGTGAAAGTGCTCTAACACATGCTCAGAAAAACATTAAATAGGTAAGACAGCCAGACAAAGAATGTTTTGTTGTCCACAAAATTAATGTTTGTAAGATGTAAATTACTAGGTTTAGTTTTCTCAATGATCGTTTTTGTGTAAAAATGTTAACTATTTTCTATATTAAAGAAGTATTTTTTTGTATAATATACTTATGTATACATATATTTTTTTAAAGTTGAAGTGAAAAGAAGGTTAAATTAAGGTGTTTTCATAAATTATTTTAAAGAGTTTATAAAAAAAAAATCGTAAACAACTTATGAATACATAATAAATTGTTTTAAATTTTTTCTACGCTTAGATAAATGTTTATACCATAAGACATATAAATAGTCATTTTTTTAAATAAAAAATTTAAAATTTAGAGAATTAATATAGTTTTAATCTTCAATATGAAAATAGAGATTGATTAACATCAAATTTTAGACGATAAAGTAAGTCAATATATTATATTTATTTTTCCCATGTAACAATGGCTAAAATCCTAACTCATTATAATTCTACTGAGCTTATAAACCCTGGTCTTTATTTACACCCTTAGAATCTGCCTCAATCTCAGGTATTAGGGTTTCATTTCATGCCCTATTTGCAACAAATGTCTTCTCTGTCATTATTTCACACGTGTAATCCATATAATAAGACGTCTTGGCTAAATGAGAGCTACAAGTTCAAAGCCTAAGATTCTCTATTTTAAGCATTTGGAATTTTTCATGCCTTTTCCTTTTCTTGTCGTCTTTTGGCTCTGTTTAGGTGGGGAATAAAATAAAGATTTAGGACAAAAATAATACACAAAATTAACTAGATAAAATTATAGAAATTAAAAAGAAAAAAATTAAAGGTGAGATCTACCAAATTTTATTTCAATATTCGTAAATTTTCTAACAAATTAAAAAAAAAAATATTCATTTCTTTATTTTTGTCCTCTCTAATTCCATCCGTGTGTTTTATCATTCAAACCTGGAGTTCAATTCCAAGTATATCATTACCATATTCTTACCCAACATGATGAACTTGCTGGATATAAACTCTAGAGAATTTTTAAGGTTCTAATTCCCTTGCACTCAAATTAGCTTTTCCAAAAGAATCTCAATCTTACACCATTCATGTGTAATGATTATTTCATAATAGGACACACATGTATTTCCATTTTAAATATTGCTTATTCTTTTGACTATTTTTTATTGATATTCTTACTAGAAATAACATGAAGAGATGATCATTGAGTTTCTTGAAGATGGGAAGGAATTTGTTTAGTAGAAGGTTTTCTAACGTTTAAGAAAGAGTAAAAAAATTATAAATATATAAATAAATATGAAAATTGAGTGAATATTTTGAACATCGTGTTTATAGACAGGTTTGTTTAAAATAGATAAGAGATATATTTGATTATAAAATATGTTATTTACTTTTTTTTATTATAAACATTTTTTTATCCCAATAAATTTATTAAAAATCAATGTGAATAACTATTTAAAAATATTTTCACATATTATATGTTGAGATTGATTTTAACAATCTTGACAAAACTTGAAGTGGAAACATTAATATCGCATACAAGAATATAAAAAAATACTTAAAACTATGTAATTTAAAGAATTTTAAGTAATTGAAACAATTGATTTATTTTTAACCAATTCTTCTAAATGATTCCTGTGCATAATTAAGAGTGACTTGTCCTACATCTAATATTTTTCTACAATATTAAAAGATGAATTTATTATCTCATATACTTTATCTAAATTTTCTATCACAAATATATATTATGTCATTATTATTATTATTATTATTAAACAATGAAGTAATTTAAACTGTATGTCACACAATAAAAAAATATATTTACAAAACCCAAACCCAATAATTTACTTATCAGAAGAAACAGTAGAAATAGGGTGTATGATTGATCTGATATGATGAGAGGCTTATATCTTGATCTACCTGCATTCCCTTTTGGGGGCGTTTTTCACTCTCACCGTACATATGTAATATTCCAGAACTTTCCAAAAATTTACTTGTTCCTATCCTCTCCTGGACCAAAATGGTCAGAAAGTCAAAAGCAAAGCTTGAGAGTATCATGTCACCACATTATGGGTAACTGGTGGTGGAGGAGCAAAGGAATAACCTTTTACTTTTCTTTAAAAACCTTGGTTTCTCCGTCTTTCTTGGAGACAATCTAACAACACATGACTCTAACCAACTTCACCCACCAACTACTGTTTTAATTCCCAACAAAACAATGCCTCTTTCATTCACTCCCCAACCTTCATTTCAGTTTCTTTTCACTAATGGCAGTTCCTGCACCCTTCTCTCTTTCCTCTGATCCCTTTGCTTCCAAACCTGCCACATCAACGGTATTTATTCTTCTGTACTTACTCACATCTCATTTGTTGTGTTTTATCTCTTGCATGCCCATTTTGTTATTCTGCCTTTGAATTGTGAATGAACTGATCGTTATAGTTAACCAGATCTTTGCTTGTGCCGCGCCGAAAAAGGGCAACTTTGAGCATACCCATTTCAAATTCTTCACGGCATTTAGGTCAGTTCTGCTTCCCCTGCTTCAATCGTGCTCGGTTCTCTTACTTTATAGTCTTGTGTTGATTTTCATGTCTAGGGCGTTCGTTCGTAGCTAGTGTAATTAGCTGAAACTTCCAAGATCTAATCTTTACTTTAAGTAGCATAGTGGATTTGTAAATATTAATGTAACAAAGTGAAATGAAAATGGTTATAAACTTTGAGTCTCGCTAAACATCGAGAGAAACGAATTTAATGGATGAAACTGAGTATTCTGCGTTCTGATCCCTAGCTGATTTAGGTTGCAGAATTGCAGATTCCTTAATTGCTTATCGATATTACAATCTTCTCTTGTTTGATAACTTTAAATCTGTTAATACACAATCTATTAATGAGTATGCAGATCTAGTTTTCCTTCTGTGTAATCAGTATGTTCGGGCCGTAGTTCTAATATTTGTCTGAATAGATTATAGTTTTTGCAGCTATTTCTTAGAAGTAAAAACAATTAATTAATTGACCAATTCTTGCTTCTTCTTTTTTGCGTGCATTGTATATGATGCTCTGATGTTTGCAGGAAAAATCAAGGTTTCACTTTAAAGGCTTCAATGCGGCCTCCGGGATTTACAGAGAAACTTAATAACAACAAGCTAAATACTTTAGCTGATGCTGAAGATGGGTGTGATATATTTGATGACCTGAAATATAGGTTTTTCAATTTTAAAAAGAATAAATACTTGTAAGCTTCAGAAAGCCCTTGTCTGAAATGTTCATTTTTTATACCTAATTTAGGAAGAAGCTTATATGATACTGTTTATGACAGGAAAGATATTGATCAGTTTGAAAATCTTGCCAAGGTTCAAACACCAAAGGTAATTGACCTCTGTTTTCTGTCTTCCTCTATATTACCTACCCATCCTTTCGGCCAAGCCTTTTGTTGTTTATTAATTTATCATTTATGGTTTGTTTCTTATTCCTTTCAGTTCATTTCAAGTTGTGTACTGAAGCATTAGAAAATAGCTTTCTTTACTAACAAATGTCAGAACAGTTCATGGTTATTGCTTGTGCAGATTCTAGGGTATGTCCCTCTAATATCTTGGGATTTCAACCAGGAGAAGCATTCATGATTCGAAATATTGCTAATTTGGTTCCTACCTTTGAGGTACAAGTCTCACTGCTATTGATTTGGCTGCCTGTGTTGACCATATATAATTTTCATTGCTTAAGTTTGAATGAAAGAGATACCCTTCTTCTAATTCCTTCTTCCCGGTGCAGAGTGGACCCTCAGAAACAAATGCTGCTCTGGAATTCGCTGTGAACTCCCTTCTGGTAAGCATTTTTTCACTTAAAAAGTGTAAGGCAAGATTTATCCTCATCATTTTGAAACTTCTAATGCTTTTGTTAGTTTATCTATCATCTATTTAATTATTCATATTTTCTTCTGGCGGATTGTGTAGTTTTTTGAAGTAAAAAATGATTTTTGTTAAATAATGACTGATTTTATGATAACTACAACTTTTATGGAGAGATTGAATTTCAATATTTTAGTTTCCGAAATGAGGCCTGAGGAATGAGTTCTCTTGTTTTATTTATTTTATAGCAGCAATGCCAAGATGATTGCAAAATACTTAATTGAAATTGGGAACAAGTGAAGTCAACCGTTTTAATAACATCTCATAAGACTTAGTGTCTAGTACTTGGTGCTTGCAAGAAATATCTGCAAAATATTTGACTGCATAAGATTCTAATAGATTTCTAAATTACCGGTCCTAAAGCTCCAAGATTTGTTCTTACTTTCATTGCAGGTTGAGAACATCTTAGTCATTGGCCACAGCTGCTGTGGTGGTATACGTGCCCTGATGAGTATGGAAGATGATGATGTTGAAAAAAGGTGCTTAATTGTAGATTTTGGTTGTCCTTATGCTTTTTTCTGAATGAAATGTGGCATACATTTCTAAATTGAAAATATATTTTTTTTTCCTTGTAGTTTTATAAAAAGCTGGGTCATTGGTGGGAAGAAAGCAAGAACAAAAGCCAAGGCTGCTGCTTCTAACCTCAGCTTTGATGAGCAGTGCACGCATTGTGAGAAGGTGATATTTTTTGTTCTTAGATTTGATGTGTGTGTATTATGTTTTCTATTGCTTTTTCATTTTGTTAATCTTTCTCCCCAGTTTTGGATTTGTGTATCTAAAAATACTTGATTGTAATGGATAATTGGGGATTGAGAACTTGGAGGGCCAATGTTGACTCTTTGGCTTCCAATGCATTGGAGAAATAAAATCAGTCAAAAAGAAAAAGATGCCTCGATGAATCACTCTCCCCTATTTTCTGATAGTCCTAACTTAACTCCTTAACCGGAGTTCATGTTGAGAAATCAAATACCTATCTTATTTTGCCATTGTAAAAATAGGATCTGCATATTTAGGAACAAAATGTGTATTTCTTTGAGTTTTTTCTTGTGGTTTTCATTGAATGTCCCCACCCCATTGCTATCATTTGTAGAACTAACTACTAGGAGTCATGCAAAATGTTTAATACTTTCAAGTTTGATGCTTTAAATGTTCTTTTTATACAGGAATCAATCAACCATTCCTTGTTAAACCTACTTACTTACCCCTGGATAGAAGAAAAGGTGGCGAATAAAGAACTCTCTATTCATGGTGGTTACTACAACTTTATTGACTGTTCATTTGAGAAATGGACACTTGATTACCGGGGAACTAAATCGGAGGAAAATGGAAGAATTGCTGCCAAAAACAAAATATTTTGGAGTTGAAGTTTGCACTTCTATTTTCCTGTGTAACGCAATGCATCGTATTGCATTTTCGAAATTTGCTAGAATTTTAAGAAGCATAGGCTAGTTTATGTATTTTGTACTATTTATTAGATAGATAAATCGATTGATTTGAATAAACCCCTACATGTGAGTGTGTCTGTTGTAGCATTTTGAAGAAACGTCTAGGCCATAATGTACTCTGGGTTTGATGAAATCTATATGTTATTTGATTTCCTTTCAAATATGCGTATACTGTTTTCCCAATAATCTACACGGCTTTTGTAAATGTTGTTTAAACCAGACTCTTTCAGAATTCTTTTCCCACCAATCCACCACTTTTCTTTTGAAGGATTGGCGTTGTGGTTCGTCCACCAAGCCTCTGAAAAATTAATTGCCAAATGGATGTGAAACTCCAATAGAAACCAAAATCATAAATCATAAACCTTGGCCTTGAAGGCTTTACGTAGTTTCAATTCTCTTCGCCGGAGTTTCTAAAACTGGTAAACATCACATACCATTGCCAATCTTTTTTAACTTTGGGCACCTAATTCTCTCATTTCACTTGGGTTGTATCCTTTAAGTGCAATGAACATATAGGGCTTGAAGCTAAACCTACCATTGTGTATGGACAATATTTCCATAATACTGCTTCTTTTGAATTGTTCTTTTTTCTTTCCTTCATTGGTTGATTTCTTTTTAGATTTGGTACTTGCTCCTACATAAAGGTAAACAAAAATTTATTCTACATTGGAAGGGATTATGATCAAAATTAAGGAAAATCAAGTTGCTAAGTGCCCAATAAAGACCATAATTTTACTGAATTTTTTTCACTTAACAGAAGCCTGTGATGAAATTAGTTAGAGGAACCTGGTTTCGTGAAATCATCAAGTTTGGTTGTTCAAAATTGGCTAAGCAAAGGAGGAGAGATAGGTGGTTTATAGTAGCGACACAATGGCTATGAACCTGACGTATGCTGCCTGCTTTTTGTAATTTTTCCTATATCAGCTAGGCCTAGGAATTATCTTGTTCTGTCTGGCAGAAAAAAGATGTTACCTGCAATGCCAATAAGACATGGTACACCAAACATAAATTCTTCAGGAAAGAAGTTAATTCATTACATTTCTTCCTCATTCTTATCTTTTTGTTTATTCTTACGAGGGGAGTTCTGTAAGTGGGTGCTTCACACCTTTTGAACCATAAAATAATGTCACATCTTCTTGATTAAATTTCAGGGATATAGTTGATTAGCTGGTTTTTCCTATTACATGATTCTTTAATAATTCTGTTATCATTGTAGCTTTTAGAACATGCATATGTCCGGTGTCTGCACATCAGCACATGAGAGTGTTTGGTATTGGATATAGACAATCTTGTTGGGCGCTGTTGTACAGTCTACTACATTTAGTCACTTTTCTGGTTGTAAATACATAACAAATTGATTTTCTTGTATTTCCATTTTTGTTTTGCTGGTCATTTTATGTGTTATTTGCTTCAAAAGGGTGGCCGAAGCAGAAATTGTTCTTTTTCATGGCATGAAAGAAGACCATGTTAATAGCGGGAATTTTGTCCTCTGATGTTTCAATCAAATTTCTTGATCTGACCAAACAGAGTGATGAAAATGCCTTACAAAGACTATTGCCACTACACTTTTATGGCCACTGCGCTAATAGATGATATGTATCCTGTTTGTCATGTGTGAAAACTGCAAACTCAATTAGAAAAGGTAATTTTGCATGTAGTATCAATGGTGTTGTACTTACTGCTCAAGGAGCTTTTTATTATGTGTCCATATTTTACTTTGTTTAAAACATTAGTAACTGGTATATAGCATATATAAGGTCTATCTAGTAGAGAATAAAGACTCAATTGAAATATCGTTAAAAAAATTATTGGAAGGAGCTCCTGAGATAACATAATGACAAGACACAAAGGTATAACTTTTTCAATTCTATTTTAAAATATCTGTATTCATAATATTTGATAAGAAAAGAGGTTAAGTGTTATCTACTTTATTCTTATAAGCTAAAATCGAATTATCTGTATTTATCAGATGTAATAAATATGAGATGCACTTCTGAGGTAATCAATGAAAATATGTTTTCCAATGCTACTCGGGTTACTACTCTTGTTTTTAACGAGACCAAGGCTTGGAATCAATATAAATATATAAAACTTTTGGAATTTAATATATATCTTGCTGTGCTAGAATGTTATATCCTATTATTTTTATGCGAGTTTTTATAATCTGATGGCACGAGAAATCATGTAACCCAGAAAAAGGGTCTTAATTCAATTGAAAATAGAATTCTCTCCAAGAATAGAATGCTTAATCTTTGGTCCATACCTTAACATGAAGATTTACAAGTTTGAAAGATGGCATTTTCTGCTCCTTATTTTTTCAACAATGACTGGTCACACAAGGTTTGCAGAGGCAATTATCCTACAACCAACATCCTATTGCCAAAAGTACCAAGCTTTTCAAAACATGATTCCATCACTTCTAACCCCAAACCTACCAAGGTTGATCTGCCACTACTACCGCTGCTTATTCTGTAACAAAGCCATAAGTGCCTAAGTTTCTGAAAATCCTAATCCTCACCAGCCACTACACTCCTTAAACTAGTACTTTGTTCTAGTAACCTGTACAGTTTAATGCGTTTATTATTAATTACTTGTTGCCATTATAGGATTGCTCTGTTGAGATTTCATTTGTGCTTTATGTGTATGTAGTAATGTCAGATTTTAAGTTGTTGTAGTCAGTTCTGCTGAAGCATATTGATTGTATTCAATATTATATAAAGTTTTCAAATCTTCCAGTCCAATAAAATCTTGAAAGTCTGCATGCTATAGTTATGAATGCAAAAAAATTCTTCCAATGCAGCCAAATTAAGTTACGGCACACACGTTTTTAACTCCATCTATTTGTATTCTCTTCAGATAAGTAAGAGCTGAGTTGTAGGATTCGTTCATTATCCATACACCATACAGAAATTATCCAAGCATTCATGGCCATATTGCATTTGTCTACATTATTTAGAACTAAAGAACAGTTGAGGTTCTAGATGCACCACATTGTATTATTGTATGCATTTCAATTAAAACGGTACAGCAAAGTGATCAATATTATTCGTTCTGACATTTAAGAATCCGCCAGTAAGTAGAACAAGTTGCTTCTGTTTCATTGTCACTGCTGCAAATTGCACGTTTTTCACTAATAGAAGCTGTGCATCTTAGGTACTATAAGACAAGAATTTTGAGTATTGAAAATTATTACTTCTCATTGAAATATTTTATTTCATCCTGATATAGTTAATCATTTAAGATGGAAATCAAATCCCGAAATTCTGAATACTACAATTAATAGGATTTTATGTTATGGCATTATGTGAACTAGTTTTACATCTGTTTCAGTAGTTTCATAAAATTTACTAAACTACCAACTATTTTGACGAAAAAGATAAAATTTCTTGAAATAATTAACATGCATTTCATCAAGTATATGAGTAATTAAAAATAAATAAATAAATGCGGCTAAGGAATCTAGCTGTACATAGCAGAGAAGAACCTAATAGGCTGGTGTTCATGTGGCTCTATCCGTGTTTAGAATACTATCATGATAAGTTGAACAAAAGCCACAAGTTATCCATAATGGGACAACTTACTCTACCATGTTCTTTTGGTTTATTACATGTGCCAGCCTCATTCTATGGATTTGACCCCTCCAATATGACAAAATCTTCAATTTTATCGTCTGGTAAAATAAAAGCTGGAGCCAACTTGTTCTTATCTCTAATAGCTTCTGGCTCAAAGCTTTGAGGCTCAAGTTTTTTGTTGTTTGGTAAAGTTCACTCTCCACCATAACGTCACTTCCCCTTCTCCACTGAAGAGCCAGCACAACATTATTATTATTGTTGTTGTTATTATCCAAAGTACCAAATAAGCATGATTACTACACATCGCAGAGACACCGCATGCTATTACATGTTTTGTGTGGAATTGCATGCATATACCCGCAAATGCTGGTTTAATACAGATGTTATTGAGCAAACCTATAGTTAGGGTCTTTCAGATTATTACGTTGTTTCACCAGCACATCCAAACTATGCATCGTTAACCAAAAAAAAAGCTACTTTTCTAGTTGACTAAAACATTTTGTATCGACGGATAATTTCACAATTTAAAAAATATCTCTTATAAACGCAGAATGAAAAAATCTGCCTAAAAATTGTCTTACTAATACTGAGATAAAGACTCTACATGACATCGACCTCAAAGAATAATCCTTCCAACAAACCTGATGAAGTAAAAAAAAAAGGAAGTTTAAGAGTGTCTTTGGTTAAGTTTGTTATTAAAAAGTAATTGTTTATTTTTCTATATACGGTTCTACCAAAATAAGCTAATGTCTTCAAAGTAGCATCGTCAATCATGCACTGAGGTTGAAATATTGTAATGTCTTGTCTCATTGACATGATGTGTATTTTCAGATTCTCATCAGAACAAAATTAAATTTCGAAATGCTGCACTTGTTGATAGTATTTATACTGTATAAAAGAATGTATACTTAGTATAACTGTTAATACGTATCCTAATACAAGCCAATAGTGCCAATCTGTGTGCAGCAGGACTGAGTGTCATCTATAAAAGGCCACAAATGACATTTAAGAGGCCACTCCCACCTCAAGCTTACCAAAGCCAATTCTCTTAGCAGAGACTATTGATTAAGAAAGGTGTAGTCTTTTGGTAGCACCAACAATGGGTTGTAGCAGTTTCTCAATCATTGTACCCCTTCTGCTTCTAACATTTTCATCCATGATCATTGACTCAAGGGTTGCAGAGGCACGCATTGTGCCAAACTCAGTCCTTCCTTCCAAAGTTAGCTTACCTGCTGTCCCTGGGAACTTGCCAGTTCCAGTTCCTAACGTGCCAATTCCTAACTTGCCTGGGAACTTGCCAGTTCCAATTCCTGACGTGCCAATTCCTAACTTGCCTGGGAACTTGCCAGTTCCAATTCCTAGCGTGCCAATTCCCAACTTGCCTGGGAACTTGCCAGTTCCAATTCCTAGCGTGCCAATTCCTAACTTGCCTGGGAACTTGCCAGTTCCAGGGGTTCCAATTCCTGACTTGCCAGTTCCTGGGAACTTGCCAATTCCTAACGTGCCACTTAAGGTAACAGCTGAAGGCATGAAAATAATCCCATGAGTACCTACACTTCCTCAAATCTATCAGTCACTACTACTTGTTTTGCTCTAGTAACTCACTTCCACAGTTACTCCTTCAGTGTACTGTTATAATTTGTTGTTGTTGCAATCCCAAGGTGGTTCTGTTGGGGTTTAAATTGTAGCTACTGTATGTGTCATTTATTCAATCATGTAATGTTCAGTTTATATGTTGTTTCAGTCAGTTTATATGTTGTGTCAATTTCTAACTAAAGCAGTCTGAGAAAACAAAAATCTGGATGACGTAGACTCCAAAGAGCAGTAGTACTAACGTTGGCAGAAACCTGATTAACAGCATATGAAAAAAAAAAAAAAATCCTCGAATTGAAAATGACACGGGATGATATTGATACAAAATTAACTTAAATTGAGAAGGATGATTGACATCAATTAAAAAAAGCACTCTATTTAAAACTGATTTAAAAACAATACTAGTAATATAAAAAGATAATCTTAATCATATAAATAACAAGTGAAAAATTGATATTGAAGTAATACCGCTCGAACCTCAGTTGAACCAATAATGTTCCGACAGAGTATGCTGATAAGAAATGAATATCAACAGAAGAGACACAGAGATGCAGAAGATAATATAGTATACATTATCTTCTAAAATTCTGCATCAAAACACGAGAGTATGTTTAATAGATATAAATAAAATCTGAGTTTATCATTGGTAGTAAAGAACTGGAATTTAATTCTAATTACCTCACGGGAGATATCTCTTAACAATGAGACATGAGACATTATAAGTTTAAATAAGAAATTGATATGAACTTGGATGACTGTAATAAAAGGCCACTACCACCTCAAGCATACCAAAGCCAATTTGGGCAGCTCCAACAATGGGTTGTAGCAGTTTGTTGTTCATTTTACCCCTTCTACACTTCTAACATTTTCATGCATCAACATAGAGATTTTTATTAAGTCCTGAATATAAGGATTTATTGGTTAAAGAATTCATGCAGAGACAGGAATGAAAAATAGTGATGGTTGGACAATGGAATCGATCAAGTAACCATTGGCTTCCAAAGTTGGAGTGTTGAATGAGCTGTAGACAGCAAGTGAGATGAACGTGTTATGCATGTGGGTGATGTGGTTCCATTTCAGTTTAACAATATTAGGAAGGTAAAACTCCACCACGTATCACAAAAACAAACCCAAACAAGGACCACTTATCCTGTGCCAAAGTTTCACGTATCCTCACCGTCAAAAATAATTCCTCACCGTCAGATCCAATGGTCGGAATTATACGAAGAAAACCTTCTTACCAGCTAAAAACCACTCATCTTTTTTCTAACCGGACCTCATACTTTTACACCTATAAAATAAAATATATATCCTGTGCAATCTAAAATATTAATATTTATTTTTAATTTAAAATACCAATATATATATATATATATATATATATATATATATATATTATTAAAATAATTATTAAGTGGGCGTAATTTTTTTTAATATCAAAGTATAGCTTTCCTCTTTTAATATATGTTGTGTATATTTTATTAATATTTATATTTAAATTAAGTATTACATTGTAAATATTATATATATATATATTGTAATATTAATAGATGATTAAAATAATAAATAAAATAAAATTATTAATAATAAATAAATTTACCTTGCTTTTTCATCAATTTAATCTTTCTCGTTTAATTTAAAAAATTTCACACATTATCTATTTTCACTTTTTCTCTTTTCATCATACTATCCAAATAAAGACTTAATTTTAAGAATTAAGAAACTATAATAATTAGATGTGAGTAGCTGTAGTTAGGAAATGTGGATTATCACAAGTTAAATTAGAGAAATTATGTGCAGAAATCACTGTACAGTGATAAAAAAAAAAGGGAAAAAACAGGTTAATTAAGAAAATGAAAAAAGTGAGAGTCTCACTTTCTAAAACATGTTGCTGATTTCAACGTTGGACTACCAACCACATTGTAAAACGAAGAAGCAAAAAACAACTTTTCCCCCTCAGAAAAAAGTTTGGATGTCCTACTTTTGAATCTCAAATGTTTACAAATGTTTTACAGGCCAACCACTAGCAGGTAAGTAAGGTAAGCAAACATGGAGAAAAAACTGACAGGGTTTGCAGTGATGAACATTGTATAAAAGGCCTGCCAATACAACATGGAACACACAACTCACAAGCTCAAACCAAAAGTTCCCTACAGAGTACTAAACAAAGCAAATCAATTTAGCTTTTGGCAATGGCCTCCCACAGTTGCTTCATCTTTGCTTTTCTCATTGCTATCTCCTTCTCATGCATGGATATTGGCCTGGCAGCTCGCCATCTTTTGCAAACAACTGCACCAAATTTGCCAGGCATTCCCTCTTTGCCTACAATCCCAACACAGCCTCAGGGCAATGTTCCACCTTTGCCTACAATCCCATCTCTGCCACAACCATCTCTTCCTACCATTCCAACCATTCCAAAGCTCACTCTTCCACCACTTCCTGCCACTTCACTTCCTAACTTCCCCTCTATCCCAACCACCATCCCCTTCCTTTCACCACCACCTTCAGCCTCCACTCCTTGAATGAAGCTACACTGCTTATGTTGGATATATTTAAACACTCGTCTTTGGAGTTTCGTTGTGATCATTGGCTGCATTTATCTTTGATTCATACATACTATACATGTGATCATTATGTTATACGTTGTTCGCTATTGTTGGGGCATTTTTATTTTAATCTTTCATTTTCCTTTCTTCTTCCATCTTCTATGCATAGGATTCATGTTTTTTCTTCCCTCTTTATACTTCATGTACTTGAAGAGCATGTATTGTTATATGATACATATACACGGTGTTGATCTTCCTCTTTCTTCAAAAGCTAACAGTAAAAAGGGTTAAATTTATTTGATATGCACAATGGTAGGCAAGTCCCACATTGTCTGCGTCATTTTTTGAAGTGTAACTTAATGCAACATAGTATATTTAAAAGAAAAGTTTAATACAGAGGTTCAAAATGTATTCAAATAAAATTAATTTCATCTTGTTTATTAAAATATTCTTTATTTAACTGACATTGTATTTATCATTACTCTCTCACTTTTACTCTCAAACACATACAATTTTAATAAAGTAGAATTTAAGACAAATATTATCTTAAAATAAGATCAGAAAAATTAAATGATGTTGATTAATTTTTTAATTAAAGTTATTTTTTTAAACTTATAGTCGAGACTTAAAACAAGTATAGTTCACACTATTTTTACTATTTTAATTAAGCCATATATTTTATCTTTATATAAAACTCTTCAATCTTTATGCAAACCATCAGACATTTAGGAAGAATTTAAGATACATAATTTAATTTAAGAGTCTGACAAGTTAGAAAAGGATCTATCAGTTCATCCTAGCATATTATCATACGGAAAGATTTAATTGATAACTTTCATAGAAACTTACACGCAATCTCAAAAACATCAATGGTATCTTTTGTAAATAGACAAACATTTCTGAAAGCAAGGACATAGATATTCACCAAAAGGGTTACTGGCGCACCGAGTACCAAAGACACGTGTTTTAAATAAATCTAGGAATTAAAAATATATTTCTGTTAAGAATAAAACTAATCTTATGAAAATATCCCATTCATGTAGATTTTTTTTATGATTCACTGTGAAAGTTTGAATTAGTAGTAGTCTCTTTAGGGTTGCGTAGACAGATTTGGATTGCATTTAGTGAAAACACGAAATTTTAGTTATTTACTTTTTATTGGTTTGAAAAAAAAAAAAAAAAGGCTGTGTAAACAATAAGAAAATCATTAGGTTGTCTTTTACCACAACCAAATTGAGGACGAGGAGGAATTGTCATAGGTTTGAAAAAAAAAAAGGAATATTAAGTTATGTAAAACAAAACAAGAAATTAATTTCATTACCTAACTAAGGAGATGATATTTTTAAATCTGAAGCTGGTCTATAAAAGGGCACTAGCATGTCATGCATAGCACAGCCATTGTTTGGTAGCTGGAACAATGGGTTGCAGCAGGTTGTGTTTGATTTCAGGTCTTGTGGTTCTAACATTTTCATCCATGATCATTGACTCAAGGGTTGCAGAGGCACGTCTTCAGCTAAAAGATCTGTTTCCACCACCTTCTGATGATGCTGTTGTTCCTGAACTGCCAGTGCCACTCCCAGATCTTCCCCTCCTCCCACATCCTAAAGTGCAAATTGGCGGAATAATTCCTAAGTTGCCACTTCCTCAACCTACCAAGGCAACACCTGAAGCCCTCAAAACAACCCCATGAGTACCTCTACTCATTTCCACTGTTACTCTTTCACTGTAATCTTATAATTTGCTCTTGTAATAATCCAATGCTGCTTCTGTTGGGCTTTAAAGTGTATGTGTCATTCCTTCAATTATGTAATCTTCACTTTATATGTTGTTTCAGTCAGTTTTACTGAAGCATGTGTTAATTATTGTGATCTGTCATATTGTATCAGACTTCTTGTCTTCTAGTTCAATGAATTCTACAATTTCTTTATGTGGTACAAATCTTCCATTTCTGAATACTTTCACAGTTGTGGAAGCAGAAGTTTCTTTCAGTGTAGCTCCATCTGTTTTCTTTTTAGGATTCATTCACCCTCTACACACATTCTTTATCAAATACTACTAATTCTCATCATGGCTTGTAATTCTCAATATTCTTTAGGGATTTTGTTAGATTTTTCCGAGACAAAGATCTAGCTTGACGATGATTGCAGGTTGCATATGTTCGTATGCATGTGTCATATGAATTAATAATCTGCATAAAAAAATAATATGTTTTTAATTTCCTGTCTATCTCTGAAGAGGAATAATAAAAAATAAGAATTTATATGATTTATAGAGATTAAGGATGGGATAAAAAGAATAAAGATTAAATTTTCAAAAAGTAAAACATAATTCTGATTACCTAGTGTCGCTATCTGTGTAGCAGAGACGAACATGTTATGCATGTGAGTGATACGGCTCCATTTGAGTGTAACAGTATTATGAAGGGAAAACTTGGCCTTCTAAGACAAAAACAAAATGAAGGAGGGACCAATTGTACGTTAGAAAATGATATGAGTTTGGAATTATAAGGAGGCATTTTTAATTGAAATTAAAAAAAAAAAGACTACGACATATTTTTTTATAATACATTTACAATTCTATTTGAACTTAGAGTGAGAATGAAAATGAGAAATAAGAAAAAAAAAAAAAAAAAAAAA
>Ga0209700_106468_pt1 | contig 18090 bp, 9 predicted proteins | sample SiratroredBW_FD_187528 | JGI IMG/M metagenome (GOLD analysis project Ga0209700, IMG submission 187528) | Root nodule microbial communities of legume samples collected from California, USA - Siratro red BW (SPAdes) (version 2) | ecosystem: Host-associated > Plants > Roots > Nodule | place: USA...
TTATTTTATATATATATATATATATATATATATATATATATATATATATATATAAGTCTACATATAAGTCTACATATTAAATTGCACAAAATTTTTTACAATATTTTATATTGATATCCAAAGTACATAAAATGTAAATAATGCTATACAATACATCACATTCAAGTATTTATCGAAGGAATGAATAAAATGCTTTGAACCCAAATTTCATCACACTTAAAATTAAAATTAATCTCTACATGTTAACAAACTATAAAACAAACACTATTTATAATAAATCTCAAACTTGAAGTAAAGTTTGCTCAATGCGTACATGAATAAAAATTTAAATTTAAATAAAATTTCTAATATAAATACAAATCACCAAATACACATTCATATATTTTAAAGCAATCAAGCCAAACAAGAAAGTACGATCACATTCCATTAAGATTACGAGTGTGGGACTAATAAATTAATTTCAATATATCTAAAGATTTTTAAACATTTAATCATAGGGACCTAAATAATTTTGTCCTTACAATTATACCATCAAAATTTAATTTTTATATTACCTTAAGTACAACAACGGCAAGAAGATGTGATGATGTGATATGATATCGTATACTTTGCGGTCAGAGCGAGATATAGGAATCTTGAGGAAGCATAATCTTAAATTATAGATTTACGAGTCATTTTACTTATATGTCGGAGATCTTATCCATCACTTACGAGTATAGAACTTCCACCGTTAGATTGCTATTTCCTAAAACACACAGTCTCTAGCATTTTCATCCTGTGAGTCAGAACTTGCAAGATGGCTGAGGTTGTACTCAAAGGTGTGCTTGGAAGTTTGACCTCTCTCGTTGAAACAGAGCTGGGATCATTTCTGGGTTTCAGTGGAGAAAAGGAAAAGCTTGAAAGCATGTTTATTGCAATCAAAGCTGCTCTTGAAGATGCTGAAGAGAAGCAATTCTTAGACAAAGCTACAAAGGATTGGGTGGGAAAGCTGAAAGATGCAGCTTACGAGCTTGATGACATCTTGGATGAGTGTGTCTATGAACAATTGCGGCTGGAACAAGAACAGGAAGGAGAAGTCAGGTGTTGTGTATCAGAAATGGTACTAAGTTCTTCCTTATCCTCTTTTCATCCCATCAATATCTGTTTTCGTTACAAGATTGCGAAAAGAATGAAGATGGTAAGTGAGAGATTAGATCGAATTGCTAGTGAAAAGAACCAGCTTCGTTTGACTTCGACGGTTCAAGAGGAAAGCCGTGGAGTCCCTGAGTGGCGCGACAAACCTTCTCACTTGTCACTGAACCAAAAGTCTACGGAAGAGAGAAAGATATAAAAAAAATTGTAGATTTTTTGGGAGGTGCTGCTTCTCGAGCTGAGAATTTACCAGTCTATCCGATCGTGGGTCAAGGCGGAATTGGGAAAACAACGCTGGCAAAACTCATCTTCAACCACAAGGATCTCAACGATTTTGAGTTAAAAATTTGGGTATGTGTTTCTGAAGATTTCGGTCTGGAGAGAATGTTAAAAGCTATCATCCAAGCCGCAACTAACAAGGAGGTCTGCAAGGATTTGGGTCCGGAGCCAATGCAAAGAAGACTTAGAAATCTGCTTGCAGGAAAAAGATACTTGCTTGTTTTGGACGACGTGTGGGATGTTATGAGACAGAATTGGGAGAAGAATTGGCAGATGTTGAGATTTGTACTGGACTGTGGGGAAAAGGGTGCTTCAGTTTTGGTCACCACTCGCTTTTCAAAAGTTGCAGAAATCATGGGAACAGTAAAACATCCCCATAGATTATCAGAGCTATCCGTAGATTATTGCTGGGAATTGTTTAAAGACCAAGCCTTTGGAGCAGACGAGGTAGAACCAGAAGAGCTTGAGGTGATAGGAAGGGAGATAGTAAAGAAGTGTGGAGGAGTGCCTCTCGCAGCAAATGCAATAGGAGGTCTTCTACGCTTTCACAGAAACAAGGATAAGTGGCTCAATATTATGAAAAGTAACCTTTTGACGTTATCACCCAATGAGAAGTCCATAATGCCTGTCCTTAGACTAAGTTACCTGAACTTACCAATTGAACTCAGACAATGTTTTACTTATTGTGCAATATTTCCCAAAGATGAACGCATAGAGAAGCAATATTTAATTGAACTTTGGATGGCTAATGGATTCATTTCATCTAATGGAAGGTTAGATGCTGAAGATGTTGGTGATGATGTATGGAATGAATTATATAGGAGATCATTTTTTCAGGATATAGAGACAGATGAATTTGGAAAAGTGAAGAGTTTCAAGATGCATGATCTTGTTCATGATCTTGCACAATTTGTTGCTGAAGAGGTTTGTTGCCTTACAGACGAAGATAGTGTATTTGTTTTATTTGAAAGAAAAAGAGTCTACCATCTCTCAGACTATCGGTGGTGGCTCCATTCAACCCAGTTGCATCAAATCAAATCTTTAAGGACTTATGTAGATAGCAGAACAACTGATGAACTTTCTACTGACGTGTTGAAATGCTATTCTTTACGACTGCTTCACTTAAGTCGATGGAAAGAATTGTCATCATCTATTGGTAATTTGAAACATCTAAGATACTTGAATCTTTCTTATGGTGAGTTCAAAACTCTTCCAGAATCCATATGTAAATTACTGAATTTGCAGATGTTGAAATTAGATTATTGTTACAGTCTGCAAAAACTGCCTGACAGTTTGGTACGCTTAAAAGCTCTGCAAGAGTTGTCTCTTAAAAACTGCAGGTCTCTATCAAGATTGCCACCTTATATAGGAAAGTTAAATTCTCTAAGGAGTTTATCCATGTACTTTGTTGACAAGGAAACAGGGTTCCTTATGACAGAACTAGGACCACTCAAGCTTAAAAGAGAGCTTCACATTAAACATCTGGAGAGAGTGAAAAGTGTAAATGATGCCAAAGAAGCCAATATGTCAAGTAAGCAACTGAATAAGCTGACGTTGACATGGGGGAGATTCAGAGAGGGTAAATTAGAAGGAAATGCTGAGGAGGTTCTTGAAGTCCTTCAACCTTGTAGTGAGACACTTAAGAGTTTGAGAGTGGAAGGGTACCAAGGTGCCCGTTTCCCAGAATGGGTGTCTAGTCCTTCTTTCAGAAACTTAACTTATCTAGTGTTGTGGAGTTGCAGAAATTGCATACAACTTCCCCTGTTGGGAAAACTACCTTCCCTAAAGAGGCTAAACATAGTATGGGCAGAATATGTAAAATACGTGCACGAGGAGAGCTGCGATGAAGATGTAACTTTCATGGCTCTAGAATATCTATCGCTCTGCAGGCTGCCAAGCCTAGTAAGGTTATCACATGAGGATGGGAAAAATCTGTTTCCGTGCCTTTCCACACTTGAAATTGAAGACTGTTCTAACTTTATGCCAGAGGAAGCGTGGCTGCAGGGGTTGCAGTCTCTCAAGAAATTGAAAATGAAGATGTGTCCTAAGTTGCAAGTGCGGGCAGGTCTGAAATGCCTAACCTGTATTGAGGATTTGACGATTGAGAGATGCGAAGAGGTGGAAGGTTTACAACATATGACCGACTTGAAGAAGTTAACATTAAGGAATCTTCCAAATATAGAATTCTTGTTTCAACAATTAAGCTTTGGAGAGCTTCCCTTGCTTCGTGAAGTACGCATTGTTGAGTGTTACAAATTGATGCGTCTTCCAACAAGCCTAAGCCTCAGCAGTCTGGAAGAATTGAGTATTATTGGTTGCAATCCTGAGTTAAAGAAGCGATGTGAGAAAGAAATTGGAGAGGACTGGCCAATAATAGCTCACATTCCCCGTCTCTATACATTCTGAATATTATGATTGGTGTGCCTGTGCAGTGCAGATATATATTGTGGCTCCTGTTTCTCACTTTCTATTATTTGTTATCCACTTTCCAACTTAAAAAAGTTGAAGACTTGTGTTTGTATAATTTAAACTCTTAACAAGACTGCTTCTTCCAGTTTGGTAATGATTTGCATTTGAGTTTGCAGAAAATTTAAAGACGATTTGATTTTCACAATCTTAGTGATTTGATTCCATACATTTTTTTACAATGTTTTTGTTTCTAAAATTTCCTCTTAGAAAAGGGCCATTTGTGCTTTTAAATGTGGCAGTGTAGAAGGCAATATACCTTATGTTGAAGTTCAACCTTTACTTAGGAATTGGAGTGACATCGACATCTATTGACCGCTTGGTTACGGAGGCTTTGATACCATGCTCATGATAGATTATAAAGATTTAGATAAAGGCCCGTGCATTTATTTATATCAGAGGTCCTTATTTTCCTTTATTAATTTATAATCTTCATTATTGTTATTGTTAATGTTGTTCTTGTTCTTATTATTAATAATAGAACAATTCTTGCTACATCCTTACGTACTTCTCGAAGATGGAGCAATTATGAAAAACCTGCTCTTTGTTTTGATCAAGTGCAATCTTAGTTTATTTTTTTGAACTCTGATATCTCAGAAATAAAAAATTTGTAATGAACTATTCAATTTACAGTCTTATTTCTATGTCAGAATAATGTGAAAGAAGGTAGACATGTAGGGTAGCAGGCTAACAGCTAGCCATGCCTTTGCTTATATAATTATGGACTACTTTTTCTTTAAACGAGTCATTAAAATTGTTGGCATCATTTCCTGGAGGCTTTGTTATTGACTGATCAATGGTTGTTTATATCACATGTTCTGTAAGTATCATCGTTATTTCCTTCTAACATTTCATAATCATTACTGTTGCACAATTTGAGTTTGATGCGTATAAATAGCATATCTGTATTTGCTATTTTGCTTATGTTTATGAGGCTGTTTTCAATCAAATATAATATTGAATATTATACCAGAAAGAACAAGTCAAATATTTTATTGGAGCCTGGTTCACTGTTTTAGGTACTATAATTCCTTTGGAATAAGTTCAATATGCTGCGTGTCGCTCTTGTGGCTAGTTGCATATCCATTCAAGTGCAGATGAGAAGTACAATGGATTATTATAAAATAGACATACAACACAGCCATATTTGTTCACTGTTTGAGCTTGTGTAATCTGCAATCCTACATAGCATATGCAGAATGACATGAATAGCTATGACGCAGATATCCTCTCTGAGACTGTATTTGCTAGAATATATTCATTTCACTTTTGCCGCAAAGAACCACGGACTAAAGATTAAGAAGCTTATGGCTTACGTAGCCAACCATGATAGACCTGTGTTTGAGATATGTTTATAACCCATCTCTATCCTCTCTCAAACAGATAAAACACTATAACTTTGTTGACAGTTAGTACCGAACATTGAATCATTATAATACACTAATTTATAAATATTGTATTTAACTATTCACAATCAATATCCTTGGTCACTCATCACAGTGCTTATGTGACATATTGGTGAATAACCCTAGCATTGAGAAGCTCCAGTTAAACAGTGCTGACTTGGGTGATGAGTTTAGCTTGGTGATTTGTATTTTTCATAGGATGGCTACCAAATGGAACTAAGAAATGGTAATTGTATTATGCAGTGTGCGAAAGCTATTGCTGAAATATTGAAGAAAAGTTCAAATTTGCGGGTTCTTGAACTGAATAATAACATGATTGAATATTCTTAATCGAATTTACCTAAGCTTATTGTAAGAGCGTAGAAGTGAGTGTCCAAATATTATTTTAATTTGTTTCTTGGAAATGGAGGCAGGGATTTTGAAGTCTAGCTGGAGCCGTTCTTGAGAATAACAGTATACGAAATATGCATCTCAAGTGAGTAAGATTGTCACATTAAGTATTCTCCCCAAAATTTTGAGGAAGTAGCAGTTTCATACTTGTAATGTTACAATTCCGTTGGAATTGTTTTTGACTAAATCTTTATGTTCGTTACTTTATTCTTTCGCTCTTTTGTGAATTCTTCCAACATTTCTCACTATTCCAAAACATGTGCTGTATAGAACACAATGTTTTCATGAATTTTCATACAGAACACCTGAAATTCCAAAATGCATCTTAGAAAAATTGAGAGCTAATCCTCAACATGTATGATCTTGTCACAATTACAAAATATTGCTGCATAATCCAGAAAAATATTTGGCTGCAGCTTAAACAAGAACACTTTACCCTGAACTTTAATATATGAACAGGAACTTCATTTGCATGGAAATTTTATTGGAGATGAAGAAATCCGTTCTTTGATGGCGGGATTATCTTCAAATAAAGGTGAACTTGTACTAATGTCTGGTCTTGACTGTCATTTATGCTTTCACAATTCCACTTTAGTATTAACTGACAAGAGTATTTATGTCCAAATTGCCATACCTGAGAAAACTTATGTTTTGGTTTTCCCTTAGTATTCACAGTAATAACTACTACAACAAAATTAACAGTTCTGCAAAGACAGATTTCTAAGAGGACAATTAGTTCTGATTATATTCGTTAGCTGGTTGTGTATAATTGTCAGGGAGCCGAAAAAATTGCAGCTGCTTTAAAGCAAAATCGGTCAATAACAACATTGGATCTGGTAAGAGATCCTAATTTGTTTCCTTTATGTTTGCTCTTTGTACATGGCTTGTCACTCCCCCTGCTCTGGTCATTAACAAAAGAAAAACAGAAAACAATACCACAATATCGATTTTGAACTTGCGAGCGAACGGACTGTGAGATGAAGTTTGCTTTTAGTAAATTGACTTTTTCGTTTTTTATCTTTGTCGTGTTGTTTGTATTCTCTATACACTGACACAGGTTTTTTCTCATTCTAAGTTAGAACTTAGTTATACACTGACACAGGTTTTTTCTCATTCTAAGTTAGAACTTAGTTGTAAGTTAACCCCGTTGGACCAGATGAAGCCAAGACTTTTAAAGTAGATCAATTTTTTCTTTTTTCGTATATGTCTCCGGCAAGAACTAGTAATAGTTCGTTCAGATAAATTTTTAGAGTTATTTATTGACGGACGGAAAGTATAGAAATTTATGTGTACCGTCGCCATAAAACTTTTATATTGTTGCTTCCACGAAATTTGAAAGTAGCACGAGTTATTGGTTGAGAGACTCGAAACTTTAACCAGGTTCCATTAATTAATTTCGAGCACATCACCTCATGCAAGTAAATTATTCCAATTAAGCAGAGTGTGAGGTGTCGTGGAACATGTCCGTTATGCATGTCAACGAATCAAACTAGATCTGAATGCACATTAAAAATACCATAAATACATTTCTTAGAGAGTAGTTGTTGACTTCCCAACCCTTTGCAAAATCCCAAAACTTATCATTGCATTTCCATTTCCGAAGCATACAGTCTCTCGCATTTTCATCCATTGAACCAGAACCTGCAAAATGGCTGAGGCTGTACTGAGAGGTGTGCTTGGAATTTTGACCTCTCTCGCTGCACCAGAGCTGGGATCATTTCTGGGTTTCAGTGGAGAAAAGGAAAAGCTTGAAAGCATGTCACTGCAATCAAGGCTGTTCTTGAAGATGCTGAAGAGAAGCAATTCTCAGACAAAGCTACAAAGAATTGGGTGGGAAAGCTGAAAGATGCAGCTTACGAGCTTGATGACATCTTGGACGAGTGTGTCTATGAACAATTGCGGCTGGAACAAGAAGAAGAAGAAGGAGAAGTCAGGTGTTGTGTATCAGAAATTGTACTATGCTCTTCCTTATCCTCTTTTCATCCCATGAATATCTATTTCCGTTACAAGATTGCGAAAAGAATGAAGATCATAAGTGAGATATTAGATCGAATTGCTAGTGAAAAGAACCACCTTGGTTTGACTTCGAGGGTTCAAGAGGAAACCCGTGGAGTCCCTGAGTGGCCCCAAACCTTCTCACTTGTCACTGAACCAAAAGTCTAGGGAAGAGAGAAAGATATAAAAAAAATTGTAGACTTTTTGGCAGGTGCTGCTTCTCGTGCTGAGAATTTACATGTCTATCCGATCGTGGGTCAAGGAGGACTTGGAAAAACAACGCTGGCAAAACTCATCTTCAATCACAAGGATCTCAAAGATTTTCAGTTAAAAATTTGGGTATGTGTTTCGGAAGATTTCGGTCTGGAGAGAATGTTAAAAGCTATCATCCAAGCTGCATCTGAGGAGGTCTGCAAGGATTTGGGTCTGGAGGCAATGCAAATAAGACTTAGAAAGGAGCTTTCAGGAAAAAGATATTTGCTTGTTTTGGATGACGTGTGGGATGTTAAGAAGCAGAATTGGGTGGAGAATTGGCGGATGCTGAGATCTGTACTGGACTGTGGGGCAAAGGGTGCTTCAGTTTTGGTCACCACTCGTTTTTCAAATGTTGCAGAAATCATGGGAACAATAAAACATCCTCACAGATTATCAGAGCTATCGGTAGATTATTGCTGGGAATTGTTTAAAGACCAAGCCTTTGGCGCAGACGAAGTAGAACCCGAAGAGCTTGTGGTGATAGGAAGGGAGATAGTAAAGAAGTGGGGAGGAGTGCCTCTGGCAGCAAAGGCAGTTGGAGGTCTTCTACGGTTTCATAGAAATAAGGATAAGTGGCTGAATATTATGGAAAGTAACCTTTTGAAGTTATCACCGGATGAGAAGTCCATAATGCCAGTCCTTAGACTAAGTTACCTGAACTTACCAACTGAACTCAGACAATGCTTTGCTTATTGTGCAATATTTCCCAAAGATGAAGGCATAGAGAAGCAATATTTAATTGAACTTTGGATGGCTATTGGATTCATTTCCTCTGATGGAAGGTTAGATGCTGAGGATGTTGGTGATGATGTATGGAATGAATTATATAGGAGATCATTTTTTCAGGAAATAGACATAGATGAATTTGGTAAAGTTTGGAGGTTCAAGATGCATGATCTTGTTCATGATCTTGCACAATTTGTGGCGGAGGAGGTTTGCTGCATCACAAACGACAATGACACAGGTGCTTTAGTTGAAAGAAAAAGAATCCACCATCTCTCAGACTATCGACGGGAGGTTCGTCCAACTCAGTTGCATCATCAAGTGAAGTAGTTAAGGACTTGCATAGCTCCAAAAGTGGAACTATCTCCTGGCGTGTTGAAATGTTGTTCTTTACGGCTGCTTCACCTAAGAGTAGAGAAAGAATTGTCATGTGCAATTGGTGATTTGAAACATCTAAGCTACTTGAATCTTTCTTATGGTAACTTCAAAACTCTTCCAGAATCTCTGTGTCAACTACTGAATTTACAAATACTCAAATTAGATTATTGTTTTAAACTCGAAAAGTTGCCATACGGTTTGGTACGCTTAAAAGCCCTGCAACAACTGTCTCTTAAAGGCTGTATGATGCTTTCAGTAACTCATGTAGGGAAGTTAAGTTCCTTAAGGAATTTATACACGTACATAGTTGGCGAGGAAAGAGGGTTCCTTTTGGCAGAACTGGGGCCACTCAAGCTTAAAAGAGATCTTGATATTGAACATGTGGAGAGAGTGAAAAGTGTAAATGATGCGAAAGAAGCCAATATGTCAAGTAAGCAACTGAATAAGTTTGACATTGGCATGGGAGAGAAGTGGAGAGGGGGAATTAGAAGGAAATGATGAGGAGGTTCTTGATGAGAAGGTTCTTGAAGCCCTTCAACCTTGTAGCGAGACACTTGAGAGTTTGATAGTGGAAGGTCGCTTCCCAGAATGGATGTCCAGTCCTTCTTTCAGATATTTAACTTATCTGGAGCTGTGGGATTGCATAAATTTTGTACAACTTCCGGTATTGGGAAAACTACCTTCGCTGAGGAGGTTGGAGATAAGTTGGGGAAGATGTGTAAAATACGTGTGCTACGATGATAGTGTAGCTTTCATGGCTTTAGAATATCTATCACTCCGAAGTCTTCCAAGCCTAATAAGGTTATCAAGTGAGGATGGAGAAAACCAGTTTCCGTGCCTTTCCACACTTGAAATTGAAGATTGTCCTAACTTTTCGCTGCAAGGCTTGCAATCTCTCAAGAAACTAAAAATGAAGGGGTGTCCTAAGTTGAAAGTGTGGACAGGCTTGCAATGCCTAACCTGTATTGAGGATTTAACGATCGAGAGATGCGACTAGGTGGAAGGATTACAACATATGACTGCCTTGAAGAACTTAACATTAAGTAATCTTTCAACAGAATCCTTGACTGACTGCTTTGAAGAGCTTCCCTGGCTTCGTGAAGTACGCCTTCTTCAGTGTTACAAATTGATGCGTCTTCCAACAAACCTAACACTATGTAGTCTGGAAACATTAATTATTATTGGTTGCAATCCTAAATTAAAGAAGCGATGTGAGAGGGGAACCGGAGAGGACTGGCCAATAATAGCTCACATTCCCCGTTTATTTATAGAGTAGCCAATAATAGCTCACATTCCCCGTTTATTTATAGAGTAATGTTATTTTAACACTGATACGTGGCATGACATTCATATGACACTGCTGATGTGGCAAAAATATTAGTTTTTTAAGTCAGTGTGTAAAGCGACCGAAGGTAGCCCAAAAGTCGTTCCCACCCAAAGCACTTTAACTCTCTCTCTCTCTGCCACTCTCTCTCTCTCTCTAGCTCTCTCGCACTATCTGAAGCTCTCTCACTCTGTCTGCACTTGCTTGCTCTCTCTGTGTTGTCTCACTAAAGGTTCGTCCACCTCAACGATTCGTCGTCGATATAAGCTAAAGGTTAGTTTTTTATGTCATTTATGTTGGAAAAGGAAGTAAAGGTTGCTCTTTTAAGTGATTTTTGATGGAAAATGATGTTTTTTTTAATTTTTCGTTTGATTTTAAAGTTTGGGTTTTTATGTGATTTTTGATGGAAAGTGAAGTATTTTTGGTCGTTTAACAATTTTGTTCTTGGTCGTTGCTAGAATAAAAAAGGTTTTTGCGTTTGTTGTTTGATTTCCGTTGGTGGTTGAAGTAAAGTTTGGTCTTTTATGTGATTTAGAGTGTTCTTCTTGGTTGTTGGTAGAAAAGGAATGTTTTTTGTAAGGGTTTTAGGTTTGTAATGTTTGAATCCGTTTGTTTTGGCAAGTGATGAACACATGTGTGTTGAGTCGCCAAAACATGCACTAAGGTGTCCCCTCCCTCATTAAAAAAGGGGTAACCGCTGATTAATGCAGAGTTAGAACCATTATTAATGCACACAGGTTAATTTGTGAAAATGGTCATTTAACTAAACTTGGATGTTTTGCTTTGGTGTTTGAACATTGATGACTGGAAAGGGAAAAAATGTTTTTAATGGTCGTTTTACAGTATTGTTGTTGGTTGTTGGTGGAAAAATATGTATGTATACTCCACGGTTTGTAATAGTTTAGTTATACTTTTATGGTTATCTGTATTTTTGGTTGAGTTGGTCACATTTTAATTTAGTTTATCATGGTTTATTTGCAGTCTGATCTTCACAGTTTTCGACAACAACTTGTGTATCAATGGGTTGTCCATGAGGATAATTGCAAATGCCAAACTGTGTTGTCTGTTGTCAATTTGATCAGTTTAAGTTCAGAACTTGCTATTATTCCCTATCACAGTAGTACATGATTGTTGTAATTGTTTGTATAGAACTGTATTATTTTAGCATTTGTTGCTAATATGTAGTCCTGTAAAAATTGTTACAATTATTGTTGTTAATATGAAGTACTGTAAATATTGTTATAATTATTGTTGTTAATATGAAGTACTGTAATATGATTATTTTGAGTGCAATCGCCAAAACTACAACTGGGGTATCTCCTCTTTAAGTCATGGGTAACCACTGCGACGATGTAATGTGAAAAATCAATATTAAGGAAGAGAGGTCATTAAAATGAACATGATGTAGTCAATAAAAGCGTGATTAATCCTCATGACAACTTAATTTGAAAAAAATGGTCTTTATGAAGAGGTTTGATATCAGTCCCCAAAACTACAACTAAGGTGTCCCCTTGTTAAGTCATGGGTAACCATAGTGTTGATGGAAGCCAAAAAACTAGTATTAAGGCATAGGGTCATTAAAATGAACATGATGTGGTCAATGAAAGTGTGATTAATCCTCATGACAACTTTCTTTGAAAAAAATGGTCCTTATGAAAAGGTTTGATATCAATCGCCAAAACTACAACTGAGGTATCCCCTCGTTAAGTCATGGATAAGCACTGCGGCGATGTAATTTGAAAAATCAATATTAAGGCAGAGAGGTCATTAAAATGAACATGATGTAGTCAATAAAAGCGTGATTAATCATTATGACAACTTAATTTGAAAGAAATGGTCTTTATGAAGATATTTGATATCAGTCGCCAAAACTACAACTGAGGTGTCCTCTCGTTAAGCCATGGGTAACCATTGGGCTGATAGAAGCCAAAAAACCAGTATTAAGGCAGAGAGGTCATTAAAATGAACATGATGTGGTCAATGAAAGCGTGATTAGTCCTCATGACAAATTTCTTTGAAAGAAATGGTCTTTATGAAGAGGTTTGATATTAGTCACCAAAACTACAACTGAGGTGTCCCCTCGCTAATCCATGGGTAACCATTAGATTGATGTCTTCATGTGTTTCCAAACCCAATCAATCCTCAACCCAGTACTTATTGTCATTTTTCCCCAGCACACAGCACATCCCTTCATTCTCAAAACCTTCAACCCTTAACAAAAATCATACAAATAAAAGTCTTTCTCAAAATCCTAAACCGTGAAACCAAATAAAGATTTTCTTTTTCATTAAAAATCTCATAAAAGAGCAACCTTTACTCCACAAACCTAAAGTCCATACGTAAATCATACAAGATGAACATTTAAATGATGAAAAATAGTTCATTTTCCATGAAAACCTCATAAAAGATTCACCTTTAACAACTTTTGATGGAAAACGGAAGAAAAACACCCACGGAAAAGACGAGAGCAGAGATGATAGCAGACAAAACAAAGGTACAGAGACGAAAGCAGGGAGATGAAAAGGAGAATGAAACGGGAGTGGAGATGGGAGCAGAGGCAGAGAGAGCGAGAGAGTGAGAGGAGTGCAGAGAATGGAATGAATGAGTGCCAAACTTGTATTTTCAAGTTTCAGAGACAAAAACCAAATTTGCTCTTACAACACACGCTACCAAAAATGACGTGTTACCTAAGATGTTTTGACAAAAATACTCCAGTGTCAAATGAGGTAAAAATCCAACTATGTCAAAAAATAATATTACTCTTATTTATATTTTGATTATTATGATTGGTGTGGCTGTGCAGTACAGATATATATTGTGGATCGTGTTCCTTACTTCCTATGTAAATAGAAGAACAGAGTTTTATTTCTTATATTTAGAACATTTTTATTATTTTTTGCTATTAACTTTCCAACTTAAAAATGTTGTTGTATAATTTAAACTCTCAACTTCACAAGACTGCTTCTTCCCTTTGGAAGTGATATGCATTTGGGTTTGCTGAAAATTTAAAGAGGATGTGATGTTCACAGTCTTTACCGATTTGATTCCACGCATTTTTTTTACAATGTTTTAAACTTCGAAATACTTTATATTAAAATTTTATTTATTTTATAGTGTTTTGGTAATTTTAAAAGTAAAGACTGCTATTTTTAATTAATTTAATCTTTTGTTTTAAACTTATATTTTTTTAATTTTTTGTTTTATTTCTTAATAATAACTTTTATTTGAATTTGCGAGAAAGTAGGAGATACAGTGTTTGTGACGCATAATAATAATAATAATAATAATAATAATAATATTTGTTTTGATGCATTTTTTAACAATATTTTAAAGAGTTGGTAGTTATTTGTTGCCTTTAATGCGTGGAAGAACATGGTTATTATCATTCTGACTGTGTAATCCCCGTTTTAAAGAACATGTGCCTAATTAAACCTTCTGATTGAATGCCTAATCTACATTTTGATGTTGCTTTGGGTATTACTTTTAAATTAATATTTTTTAAGATTTTCGTTTATTAAATAGCTCAATAAAATTATTTTGAAAGTAAAAAGTATATATATCTTTGAATTAGTATGAAATTCCCTGCAAATATTTTAAAAAATCATCTAGAAAATTATTTATAATTTTGAAATTCCCAAGAAATTACGTGGGAATATAAAATTTGTAAGAAATTTACTTAATATATGTATTAAAAGGGAACTTACAGAATCACAACTAAATATTTTTACAGAAAATTTTTCTGTATATTTTTTCTAGAAAACTCCACAGCAAATCTCTTATAAATCTTAAATCCTTTAGTAATTGATTATCTACGGACGGTCTACATGAATAAAAACGTGATGAAAATTTCACAGAAAACTTATTTATTGTGAATTTTTAAAAAATCACAACAAAAGTTTCAAAATATTTAATAGTGATATATAAAGTTGAAGAAGTAATTTTATTTTGCTATCACTGATTTTCTTATAAACAAAATAGATATATTTAAAAAAATCAATGTTTCAGTATTTTTTAAAATCTAATATGGTTAGGAGTTAATACTAACCGTGTTTATTTAGGGTTACTGTTTATACATATAGGAAGGTAAGAGCGATGAAACAAGAAAAAAAATATAAAAATGTTGGATAATAAAAAAATCACGTTAGACGGTCACAATTTGCAAAATAATAATTTTTAAGCAGTAAAGGGTCATTTCCTGATAAGAGAAAAAAAAACTAAAATTATAAAACTATGGACATGAAACAAGCTTTGAGGATAATAAAATGATATTTTCACAGCGATTTTAACGGTATTTCTATTTGATACCCGATATTGATAAAAAAGGAAAAAGAATATTTTAACGAGTTATGGAACTCATCTAATTATGGAATTCTTTTAAAACGTATAACAATTATGTTCAAGTGATTTTCTCTGTTTTGATATGTGATTTGTTGATAATTACTTTTAAATTTGTCTAACTTGTATGAAAACTAGGAACCTCATGTGTTCAAGTCTCCTCTCTTTTTAAAAGAAAATACAATTATAACATTAAAGAAGTAAAGAAGAAATTGTGATCCAACAAGTTCAAAGTGGAGGTACTTACAGGAAATTATGAAACTCTTTTAAAATGTATGACACCCACTTTCAGGTAATTTTCTCGTTTTTGGTATATGGTTTGTTGAGAAAGACTTTTGAACTTATGTTACAAATATAAAAAGTAAGAACCTCATGCATTCACGTCGCTCTTATTTTGCAAAAAAAAATATATATATAACTTTAATATTGTATAAAGAAATATGTTCTTCTAGAAAATTATAAAACTCTTTTAAATGTATGACAACTGCGTCCAGGTGGTTTCTTCTGTTTTGATATATGGTTTGTTGATAAGTATTTTTTTAACTCATCTAACAAATATGGAAAGTACAACATCGTGTGTTCATGTTTCTTCTCATGTTGAAAAAATGATATAATGTTATGAAAAGTAAGAGCATTTTCTTTTATTTTGATATGTGATTTGCTAATAAGTACTTTTAAAATCCAAGTGAAAAACAAAAAGCAGATATGAACTAAGTGTAGCATACATATATTTTAATAGAGATCATCTAGCTTCATTTATGATCTAAGTCATGTAAACTAATATATCAGGTGGTGAGAGGGTGTGTATAGAAAATTTATACACGCCAGGATCGCTGGTAGACACTCAGTATTGGATGTTTAAATTTACCATAATATTTTTCCTTAATTTGTTAGTAATCTAAGGTTGGGTATTGGATTAGATGTTAGTATCTGGTAGGGACATACTTAATAGGTCTTTTGAAACACGATAGGTCCATCTTTGACCTATATGTGTGATACGGTTCATATATGATCAATATGTACGATATGGTTCATGTGTGACCTATATGTATAATATAGCTCATGTGTAACCTATATATATGATGTATTCCATGTGAGACCTTTATGTATGATGTTTAATATAAATACCTAAAATAAAAATATAATTGGTATTGAAACTTTATATGTCAATTTTTAAAAGAATTATTATGAATGACTAAAATAATTTGTTCTTTCTACATATATTAAGTATGTTATAAAATTTTATTTTTATTAACTTATCTTTATTTTTCTTATGATATTGTAAACTGCAATAATTAATATATATATATATATATATATATATATATATATATATATATATATATGAACAAATAAGAATACAAATACTGAAATGTCTTAGAAAAACCTAAACGTTTAGCTTAAATTTCGTTCCATGAATGAATATATTTTACATATATCATATATCTAGGTAATAAGTATTTCAGAATATTATATACTTAATATAAACTCTTTGTCAAATTCACTACTACAAAATAAATAAATACATACATAATTTTAAAATATAATTAATTATATATATATATATATATATAATAATAAAATATTTATGCTTAATAATATCTTATTATTATTTATGTTTATACAGAATAATTATATTATTAATATATTACATTATTAGATATTAAACATAGAAGTATTAAAATAGTAAATAAAATTAATTAATTTAAATTTAAATATAAATATTTTATAAAGTAATTTGTTTTAATATTATTATTATTTGAAATATAACTTTTTTATTAATATTTGATAATATTTTTTATTTTAACACTAATTTTAATCTTGATTTAAAAAATTATTTATATATAAAAATATTTTTATAAATTTATTTTCTAAATTACTTTTAAAATTATAAACAAAATTGTTTTATTAAATCAATCAAATCAACTAAAAAAAAAATTATCTTGTTTTTCTTTTTTTTTTTTTCTACTTCTCATGTCATGGAAAGAAAGATAATAATAATTGGTATATGTATTGTTGATCTATTAATAAAAGATAAAGAACTAATATTTATAAAACTATATGCACCTCATTGTTCTGTCTGCCAAATCCGTAACCTCAACTTACACGTCCTACCTTATCTTCACATTTTTTTCATCATGATTTTCTATTTATATTTTATAATATATAATTGATTATATTTTATTTTTATGCAAATTTTAATTTTTATATAAAAATTGAAATTTTTTTTTTTCAATGTGTCTCAATTTTTAACTTTCTCTTATTCTTTTTGGTCTTTTTCTTTTTCTATGTAGATTCAAACACATATCATTTTTACATTTAAAATTTAATAATACATATTATAGTGTAAAAGAAATTTTTTATATTAAATATTTTTGACTAATTACATCACGTAAAAATCCAACTTAAATTTGAGAAAAGTAAATTTACACTCAATATAACATCTAACAAAAATGTAGTGTTAGATTTAGTGTCGAATTAAATTGTAGCATAAGAGTATTGTCCAAAAATTGGTCATCCTGTACTATTGTTTTTATATCAAAGCATTACTTTTATTTGTTGACATTTGAATGCATTGGTGGGATTTGAGGGGTTTTAGTGTAACAGTCTAAAAATTTTATAACTTTTGTCTGTTACAAAGTATTAACATCCATTTAAGGTTCAAGGTACTACAAAAAGTGTTCAGATATATTAGAGTACATCAGAGTTATGTATAACTATTCTCATGACAAAAGGAAAACCGTCTCAAGGTTATAGAGTCTTTAACTACAACAAAAACATATATACAATACAAAAGGAGATCGATTTAAAAGTATATCATCTTTAAGGTGCTCCTAAACCTGCATTTGCACCTCTTCATGTACATAGTACAATCATCGCAGTTCACAAAACAACAAGAAAAGCAAGGGTAAGCTAGCGAAATAATGTTTTTAGCTTATAAGAGTGAAAAGAATTGAAGTAATTAGATTTACAAATGCAAATACGAATTCTTAAGTCGAATAAAACTAAGTTTAACATTCAATCACAAACTTTCATACTTTATTCCAAATTCATTAACCTCATAATGATCCATCTGCAATCACCGTACCTTGATTTCCTTTCAATCCCCAGTACTCTGGTTACATTTCAACCAAAATGATTACATACAAGTCTATAACTCAATCATCACACATAACACATCAATTCCAACAAACAACAACCAAAATGTTCTCACATGTTTCTTTCTAACTTCATTACTTAAAACAGTTCAATTAATTATATCAAATCACAATAAATAACCAAATTCAATCAGTGCTCAAGGACCAGTCAGACCTGCAAGAAAGACTTGAGCACTGATAATCATATATCTGAGTCTTTTATTCTAGGGTTCTATTTGAAAGTAAATAACTAAAATAAGTTACTAGCTTC
>Ga0209700_106471_pt1 | contig 18068 bp, 6 predicted proteins | sample SiratroredBW_FD_187528 | JGI IMG/M metagenome (GOLD analysis project Ga0209700, IMG submission 187528) | Root nodule microbial communities of legume samples collected from California, USA - Siratro red BW (SPAdes) (version 2) | ecosystem: Host-associated > Plants > Roots > Nodule | place: USA...
TTTTTTTTTTTTTTTTTACTGAAAAAATACTCAATATCACGTAAGGCTAGTGTCATCTAGATCTCCATATACCCTCATAATAGTTCAGATCGATTCTCAATAAACATTCTCAATTTATTACATGTTAACAATATTTACAGTTTTCATGCGAATATATAATATTTATTAAAGTAAATTTTATATTTTAATGCAGTCAAATAATATATGCATAGTCTTACACTCTATTTTTCACAAGAAAATATCAATTTAAATTTATATTTTCTTTTAAATATAATAATCATATTCCAAATTTTGTCCCTAAAAAATTAAAGTCGGTTGATTATTACTATTTTTATTTTCGTCTTTTTAACTTGTCACTTTATTAAAATTGTATTTGTTTCTAATTAAATATTTCTTTTTTAGATAATTAAATATTTTAAATATACTCGTATTTATTGGAATTGGGATAGAATCTAAAGTGAGTTTTGATTAAAGTGAATCCTGTCTAATAATTATTGTTAATTAAGTTTTAATGATGAAACCTAGAGTGAAGGTCTAGAAACAAAATATTCTTAAATATGTAATCACTTAAAAAGTAATAAAGTTATATTTATAAATTTTTAGATTTAAATTAATACTTTAAATCTAGATTATTATATATTGAACTTCAAGTTATTATTACATTTAAACGGTTGAGTCTTATAAAAAAATAATTTTATTACCAATCTGAGTATCGATAAATTTATATATTTCAATTATAATATATATTAGAATGAGTAAAACCAAATAAACAAGAAAATTTTTGTAAAGAAACGTTACAAGAAATTAAAGAGAACAGAAAGAAAGTGTATTGTTTATAGGTTTATAGGTTCCATAATTATGTTGCATAGACGTGATAAATACATGAACCAATATCAAGAATGGCATGATGTTTAAAAAGTGAGTAATAACCACTCCACTGCACCTAACACAGTGACACATCCACTGTACGAGGTATAAATACTGTGCACTCAGATCATCACCTGAATCAGAATTAAGCTTTCTGTGTATAAAAGTATCCATAATAGATCAGCAAAACAGGTTGTACACCTCAATGGCAAAAGGTTCATAATGCTCTCTGTTTCAATATTCTTCTGCCAAGCCACTGCTATAGTAAATGGTAAGGTGTAGCAGTTGGAAGCATATCTGTATAACAATGATAATGTAGGGTCACAGGGTACACAAAATCTTTATTTATGTGTATTTTTTATACAGATATCTAACCTGGATCATAGGGTAGTGCCTAGTGGGGCTGTTGTGATTAGGGTGATGGGAAATATTTGATACTTTGAAGCCAAGTGCTGTATCTTTGAAGCATTTTTTGCTGCCACTGATAACCATACTTGGCTTCCACATCAAGCCAATATCATTTCATTTCCTAATCACAACTTTTTTTCTGTGTATGTGATGGGGTATTCACGTCAAGTATTTGGACTGTTTATTCACTAATTTTCATTTCATTAAAGAACCTTTCTACTATTTAGTACAAATTAATAAGAATTATAAACTTGTGTCAGGCTCTTCATTTAATACATCTTTGGTCCTCATTTTGTAATTTTTACTAAATTGTAATTAATTATGAAAAATTGTGTAAAAAAATTAAACATTATAATTCTATCACTCCTGTTTAATATAATCTCTTTGCGTTGATACTGAGTAATAATTAAACATATTAAGTGAAAAACCATGGTGGAAGTCAAATGAGAGAAGATCACTATAAACTTTGATCAATCATTAAGGGATAAATTTGAAGCCTGCAAAAGAACACATTTATCACAATGTTAACAATCACGAATAAAAATATTAACATTTATGAATGTTATATATATATATATATATATATATATATATATATATATATATATAATCTAATTTGTTTACTTTTTAATTTCTAACCTGTAAGCCTTTAACTAGGATACCGGTATTAATTATTAACCCTCTAGTTAGATGTTAAATTAGATTTTAATATTGTTCCTCTGTATGCTTTTGATTGTTAGTTTTTTATTCAAATTTATTTTTATTGTGTGTTAGTGATAAAGATTTCGAGTACATTAATTGTGGTTTTATTAATTATACCCTCGATTTAAAGAAAATCAAAATATTTCTTCATAAAAGTTTGAACTTAACTATATTAATATAATAATATAAATGTAGTGCAATATGTATCAATTAGTTATTTAACAGATAATTTATTGTTATTCGTCATTTTAATTTACCTTTTTACTGGTCAAGCAAATTTATGATAATGAAAGTGAAATAAATTAAAAAGAAATATGTTAAACCGAAATTACAAAGAAAAAAGGAGAAAGAAAGTTAAATACTTTTTTGTAAAAGTTAAATACTTTGTAAAATTTTAAGTCAACGTTGGTGATATTATATTAGGAAAGAAAAAAGATGTTAGTAATCTAACATCCCAAAAATAATATGCATAAAACTAAACATTCTACTAATCATATTTAAGATTTATCGATATATAGTAATCTTTTAAACTAAGGTATTACAAAATTCTATCTTCAAAAATTCTACTAAAACATAATACAAAACATTCCAAATTATTTTTTCTTTTTAAATTAGCCAATGCCTAATATCACCACTCATCCCAAGTGATCCTTCATAGATCCATCTGCAACATCATCTACTCTCGTGTAAAAAAACACGATCATTGTAGACATATATCAAAACACAAGCACAATAAAGAAAAGAGTAAGCTAACCAATTTTAAGCAATCCAAAGTCATTAAATCAAATGCAAGGTTTAACCCAACATAAACACCTCTGAGATGGATCATCCATCTCAGTCAATTTAATATATCATTACAATAACAAGACACTGACACACTACAGACTTGACTCTACTTTCGAAAGACTCATTCATTGAATAGACCCCAAGATATGCATCTGTCATACATCTCTAAGTTGTGAATCCACACAACCTCCACACAAATGAATCATCTATCATGTATGACAGGGTTAGTCTCTCAGAGACTTTGCTGACCAGCTATGTTTCAAGTTGCAGTCACCCAGTTCAGACCTCCTTCGACTCTCACCCCCTAGTAATGATCATCTATTTTATTTCTATTAATAGTAGGTCAGGATATCTAACTAGATCCTTAGCAATGCACTTCCTAACTAACCCAGACTCGGGTGTTTTCTTTCCTGAAAACACTGTGTCTAGGCTTTGACCAACTTCATCAATATTATATCAATATCACATCATAACATAAATCTATACTCATGTATTCACTCACTTTTCAATCTCAATCTCAATCTCAAAAAAAATAAAAATGAAAGAAATCCCTCAACCATCAATACAATTAAATTTAAATTATCAATTAATCTATTTTATTAAATCCATGCATTGCATTACACAATAATTAAACAATTAAAACAGAAAGCCCTACATATTTTTTTCCTTTTAGGGTTTTGCTTGGGCGCAAATCTAGCTTGAGCGAGAATCCCCCTCGCTTAAGCAAAAATTTTCTCGCTTGGGCAAAAACAGTCTAGAGAGCACACTTGCTCCAGGGCCATCCTCGCCTAGGCGAAATTGGACCCGAGAGCACCTCTCAAGTTTCCAAGTGACTTCACGAGGGTGAGAGTTCCTAGTTTGGGTGAGATATGCAGAAAACAACAACCTATCAGGTAATTAATGCAATTTCTACTACCTCAGAGCTACTACACATGTCTCAGATGAACTAATTGAGCAAAAATTTACTTACATACCATTAATTTCTACAGAACCACATCATACATGCAAGAATCCAATCAACATCATTAAAATCAAATTTCAGACTTGCAGAGGACTTTAACAGATGAAATTTTCACAGATACTACAATCATTACTTATCAAACCCTAACCTACATTCACACATAGATCAGACGAAAGGCAGATCAACTTCCCTTACCTGAATCGCAGTGAAAATTCTCTCTAGCAACCCCAAAAGCTTAAGATCCTCAAGAACTTGAATTTGCACCAAAGGACTTCTAATCAACCATCAGACTAACACACTAGGAAACTGGACTCGCAGAGGCACATCTGATGGCTCAGAGGCTACATGCAAGCTCAAGCTCAGTAAGCAGAGGAAAAATGAAAATCTAAAATTGGCTCTAAGAGAACGGGGCAGAAAATGAACTTACTCTAGTAGAGATTTTGATCGGGTAAGCTTGCTCTGTTCTCCGACACGAGTCCAACGGTGGGTAGGCTTGCTCTGTTCTCCGTCACGAGGCCAACAGTGGGCTCCGCTCGAGAAACTGATGGAAGACGGACGCAGAGACTTAGAGAGAAGTCAGAGAAAAGAGAAGTCAGGATTTTAGAGAGATGGTGACTGAAGTGGAAATAAGACTTGACTAATAGCTTTTCCTATAAATACTCAGTTTTTAATTTAATAATAAAATAATTAGGTGCTAATTTCACTTTTATCACTCTTACTCGACTGATTTTCTAAGTTGTTACAAGTATTATATAGACAAGTGAAAATTCCTTTAATAACACAGAAGACATTAACAAAGTTAAAGCTTCACTTGAGATTGATTAAAATAGTGGTTCGTTTAAGATGTATCATGGAGAAAAGCATAAAATAACAAAAGATTTATAGTTAAATATAAAGGCTACTTGCCAATTTGATTTGCATAAGTTTTTATAAAGATAATGATGATGAATGAGTAGCTTTCTAAAAATTAATGGTTAGACGTATGTTTAAAATTTATCTTCCAAAATTTCTTCCAAGTTTTGTAAAATGTGAAAAACTAATAAATTATACAAGAACTAAAAGTTTAATTATGTATTAAATATTATTATTTTTAGTTTTTGCAGACAATGAAGCATAATTTTAAGTGGACAAACTCACTGTAATCTATTTTTGTAAATATAGTTCAAAATATTCTCCTTCTTTAAAAGTAAATGACAATTCAATAATATATAATCTAAGAGTATTTAGAGTAAAGAGAGATTACGTCTAATTCTTGATCGAGTTTTATTAGGTAGATTATTGCTATAAAACACAAAATAAGTAATTTTTTAATCTTAGTCACTCATGGATAAACGATCATGTATTACTTTAAATACAACCACTCTTGGTTATACAACTAAGTATTATTTAGAATGCAGTAACTTATGGCTAAGATCGAGTATTGTTTAAAACACAACCACTAAACTATAAACCGTAAACCCTAATACAACCAACTTTTTGACTAAAACATTTGGTTACAAGAAAATGTGATTAGGTGTTTATTAAAAGAGGTTTTGGTTCTTACGATGTATATAAGATAAGATTCATTCTTCTAGATTGTTGAAGAACATAATAGTGTTTTATCAACAAGTTAGGTTTGTAAGCTTAAGATTCAACTTTATAGTTGTTTGTAACTTTGTAAGTTTGTCATCATTGTAAGTGCTATTTGTTGGGGTTGTCTTCTATATATAAATATTTTCAAAAGATTCATTGCAAATCCTTAATTGGTCGTTGAGATACAAAGAGAAGTCATCATTCCTCATTATGCATCTTTCCTCGTGGATGTTGAGGGTTATATTAAATATTCCCTTATAGCATTGAATGCATAGTTCTATTTGAAGGAATGTTACTTAGCATAATTTATCAAGTTTCGGTTAAATTATTTTTTATCTTAACTAGAGTAAAAGTCAAGATCGTAATATGCGGATGAACTATGTAACAACAATAGATTGTCCGTCCTAAAGAGTTGTTGGCATAAATCTTGTCAGATCATATTGGTGGTCAAATGAACATACATTCTCTTATGTTAAAAGTAATACTATATAAACTTTTGAAACATATTGATGGAAAAACATCACTCTCCCCAGGTAGAAGATGAAAATTATCAAAACTTTCTAAGTTCCTTAAGGAACTCAGATTTCCCTTTTAATAAAGGTTCCTTACAAAAAAATAGGGAGAAAATTGTTAGAATATTATTATTATGAAAACAAATCAAATCAGTAGAATATCAGAGATAGTCAAGAGAATATCAGAGAATATCGGTAAGAATATCAGAGAGATAATCAAGGGAGTATCAAAGAAATAAATCTATAGAATATCAAAGATAATCAAGGGAGTATTAGAGAATATCAGTAGAATATCAGAGAATATCAAATCTATTTATTTAGAATAATTTCCATATTTAGTTTCCTGAAATTTTATATTGAGTGAGCTATTGTAAACAAAGATATATACATTCAATAAAAAAAACCTTCTTCCATGTTATCATATTCTTTGTTCTTTTTTTTCATAGTTATCATATCCTTGTCCAACCTTTCTTAACCCTTGATACCATCGCAAGATGGTATCAGAGCGGTGTTAGATCCTAGAAACTTAAAAACCAACATCATTGTTCCATTACCCCTCACAGCCAAAAAACACCAGAAAACCAAAAATGTCATTTTCAGATGATGAAATTGGCAACAACGTGAACCAAAACCAGAATAACTCCTCAACCATTACTGATGAGCTAACTTTACAAATTGCAAATATGCTTCGTAATGGCCTAGGGATTTAGCAAACACAATCCAATCTTGACAATTTGTCAATTTGTTTCAAATTAAATGGAGATAATTATCCATTGTGGGCAACACTCATGAAGAAAACTATCGGTGACAGAGGAAAGAAGAGTCATCTGTCAGGTATACCTCCGGCACCAGAAGAGATAGAACTAGCATATGAAAAATGGGAACAAGCAGACTAAACTGTCTTCACCTGGATAATTCAGAATATTGAGATTAGTTTGATAAATAATGTTTCCCAGTTCCCAACCGCCAAGGCTTTATGGGAGGAATTGGCTACTACCTATGAAAGCGGCACAGACCCGATTCAAATTTATGATTTACACCGAAAAGCAAACACACAGAAACAGGGAAGGGATACCTTAGAGGATTTCTGGAACAAATTACAAGCTATATGGATGGCGATTGACAGAAAGCAACCGAACCCTATGAAATGCTCAGATGATATTGCAACCTTCAACAAAATTAAACAAGAACAGAGACAGTTGCTAATAGGGATAGATGAAAAATTTGAAGTCATAAGAAGAGATCTTTTGATGCAAGAGAAGACCCTTTCAGTAGAGTTCGCCTATGCTGTTGTCCGAAGGGAGGCAGCCCGACTCCAAATTCTAAAGCCTACCACCAGTAGCGAAGAAAACACATCATTAGGGGAGGTCAGAATCGGCTTAACCACAAGAAATAGACCACCAGAACAAGGACAGGGATGGAATCGCCCAGAAACTGCCGGATGACGTCCATCACAACGAAACAAGAAAGATAAAAGTCACCTCCACTGTATTCATTACGAAATGAAGAAACACTAATATTGGATTGCAGTTCATTTTAAATTGGTAACTCTTCTTCGTCTCTCCTTTTAATACATATGGAGTTTTATATTTATTGAAATCTTTAATTTTTATAATTTCCATCATACATAATTCTAATATTAAAAATATGTGAAGAGAGATCTTAAATAATTTTAGTACTAAAACTCATGAAGTCTTAAATAATTTTTTATATAGTTAGAAGGGCTTATTCAATTAAAAAAAGACGGTTTGTTATATATTATATGAGAACAACTCAAAGAAAATGAATGATCAAAAAATTTCTCTCCAGACTGTTTTAGGAAAGTGACATTGTTACACGCTTTGAAGTCATTTAAATTCTTTTGGTCTAACAATTTTTTTTAAGAAAATCTCATTCTACTGTATAAGTTAACTGAAAAAAAAAAAAAAAGACAACTTCAAATTAATTGCCTGTGCCCATTTCTCATTGATAGTACTCGTTTACACATTTTTTGAGCTTTTATTGATTTTCACATATTCTGAGATGTCGCAGTTTGTTAGAATTGTTAGACCTGTCACCATACATGTTATCGAGTAAGCTGATTGATCCAATTCATTTTTTTAATGCTAAGTTCTCAGCATTTAAATAAATTAAACTAAAAAATTTTTTGCTAGAAGATAATTATTTTATTGAAATAAGCTTTTTTGCACTTTTAAATTCTCTAAGTTATTTTTCAAAAGATTAAATCTATTATCGTGACTTAATTGCCGTGTTAGTATCTAAAATTACGTAAACAAGAGATTAAGATATTCTTAAAGATGAACTTAATAAGAAAAGAATCAAAGAAAGCAACGGACACTTCAATTTACCATGCTACAAAAAGGTAATGTATTTTGCTTTTCAATTTGTGTTTGGTATAGATGGTTATTTAATATTTATTTACATGATACATAACTATAATATAATCACCTTTTTATGTTGTATATTTTCGTGTCCTCTCAGCATGATGTGTTTAATACATCTTTACCTAATTATATACTTTGTTTGCTTGCTTGACGAAAAAAAAAAGATAATTATCTAGACATAGTCCTAAAGAAGAAAAAAACATTCAAATTTATTTTAAAATAAAATAAAATAAGAAGATGTATCATTTGTTCTAAGTCCATTTAATACATCAAAGTTGAAGCCTTGAAAATCTAATTGAATAATTTTAGTGAAATTTCATCTCGTAATTATTATTTTTTATTTACAATACTTGAACGTGAAATATGATCTAAGAGATAAAAATCTAATTCCACTATTACCAACATAATATTGTATTTTTTATTTTTCAATTAAAAGGCTAGTTATAATTGACGTACAATATTTCATTTAAGTAAATATAAATAAAAATAACTTAACCTAATTAGGTTTAAGCACACCACTTGGATCAATTACAACTTTTAAAATATTCGCATTTTTATAAAAAAAATATGTAATAGGAATTTAAAAATACATATTGCATGTTAAAGCTTTTCATGTTTATAACAATCCTTATTTATTCATTTTTTTCATCTCTCTCCATCAAAACCGTATTGTATTAATTACTTTTCTTCCTTTTTCTTTTTTTTATGTATAGCTTGTTACAAGAATTTGAGGCGTAAATAATTTTACCCATTCTAAGTAGGTCACTATGCACCGTACCTGTTAGTATCATTATGTTTTACTTATGTTAACCAAATATACTAGGAATACAAAATAGAAAGCTTTCAATGAAATTTGTCTAATAACCAAATATCGAATTGATTTCCAATGCATTTTAATATATATTCTAATAAAAAAAATTCACTTTGAATTCTTTAGGACACTGTTTAAAAAAATCATCATTCTAACTTATTTTTAATAATTCAAAGGACTACTTACTAGTATTTACTAACACACACAAAGGGTAGTAGTTGATCAATCATAAGCAAGGAACCCACCATTTTAATACATTCACTATAATGGCTCATTAATGAGTTGGCTAAAAGAAGAAGGGCAGTTAACAGAAGTAGTTGAAAGTTGAAACAAAAGGGTTTTGTCATATATATAGATTGCCAACAAAATCAATAAAATAAAATTACAAGTAATTCAGTGTGATTAGTAGTGTTTTAGTTTGGTTAAGACAAAGTTGGTCAAATGTTGAATAATAAGTTAGGTTTGGAAAAGTAAAGAACGGTTTAGGGTTACTAGTTGTAATTATACTTTAATTGTATAGTGAAAGTCATCAAAGCTAATTTTATATGCAGTAAAGTCAACTGTATTGGACTGAATCATTCTCTAAAGTATACGAATGCGGAAAAAAAAATATAAAAGAATAAATTTGACTATTTTACAAATTTGATAAATTTCTTTTAAATTTATTTTTTCATTATTAAATTTTATACTAAAGACAGAGATGTAAATAAGTCCAAAATATGAATTAGGAGGAGAAGAAAGAGACCTGTGAACTTGAGGAGGGTTTTTGATTTGATTTGATACTTGACATTGACATTCCCGTAACTAAACAACAAAACCACGAGTCCACGTTCAACATCTGATCTATTGGCGGGTGTACCTACTCGTCCAATAAAATTAATTGAAAAGACAATTTACTAATACATCAACATTCGTCTGAAACTCATTTGATTTATGTTACGCACTACCCTTCCCTAAGTTTCTCCATCAATTATGGTGTTACAACAATATCTTGACAAAATCGTATTACCATTTTTCTAGAACAAAACTATGGTGTCAAAAAGTTAATAGGTAAATGGAGAAAGAAACCCAACAGAACTCTAATCAATTCCCTGTGGAATGTACTTGAACTTCACCAGTTGTACAATTGTTCCAATCGCTTCATGGTACATGGGTTTCATAGCAGCATGAACATCTGACTTTCCTATTGTTGCCCCAGTTGGAGTATTAACCAACCAAGCTTGGACTCAACCAATGGTACGGAAAAGGCTTAACTTTGCAAAATTGTAATTGTTTTGTCCATCTTAGGGAGTTATGCCAGGGACCAAGGGCACAGGTGGCTTGGGTTTCTTTACTTTATCCACCAATATTGCTTGAGTAGTTAGAACCACACCAGCAACAGAAACGGCACTTTGAAGAGCGCATCTTGCTACACGACTAGGATCTGCCACTCCAGCATTCAGAAGATCTTCATATATGCCTGTCATTGCATTATATCCGGTTCTCCAATCGTGTGTTCTAGTCTTTTGGACAACAATGTCTCCATCAATTCCTGCATTTGTTGCAATTGATTTTGCAGGTTCAACGAGTGCCTGCAACGATCATGTGTGACCACATGTTAAAGCCTTTCAGACAAATTCATAAGGATGTTGCCTGTTTTTAAAAAGACAAATAGTAAACATTTTTTATGTGAGTATTTGCTCGAGTGGTAGTTATAATATGTGTAGAAACATTACTACTACTACTACTACATATTTTTAATAGTTAAGGCATATAAATATAATCAATACCCTCCTCTAGAGTTAAATTTTTGCTTTTTATGTTAACCTTGCAAACCAATATGCTCCCTATAATTCAAGTGTATGTTCCTCGAAGTGGCTAAGACTCGTCAAAGAAAGTATAGGCAAAATGTTAGAAACCATGGTGCAAATCCTAATACGCACTGTCTAGCTAGTGCTCTTTTTCCAGAAAAGTGAACGTTCCTCCTAAAATAATGAGGTGTATTTGTTGAAGCGAAAAGCTTTTCTTTCAACTACAATCCAAACAAGAAATTAAGAAAAGAATGCCCACAAATCTCCTCGATTTCAAAAGATACAAATCTCATTAGTCAACTAATTTGAAGTTGATCTCTTTTTCGTGGAAAGAAACATTTTACATCCAAATAATCAAGAGGATTCACTACAATGTAAAATCAATGAGAAGAAATATAAGTAAGACAGAGAAACAGTTCAGTAAATAAAGGTAGCCATACTTTTGCTACGATATCAGCACCAATTTGCTCATCTAGATCTTCCATGGAGTTCTTTATTGTTGGTATTAAGTCCAACAGGTGGACATATGTGGCACCCCCTCCAGGAACAATGCCCTCACTTATGGCAGCAAATGTTGCATTCTTTGCATCCTCAATTCTCAGTTTTCTATCTTCAAGTTCTAGCTCTGTATGTGCACCTACCTACACAATTGGTTATTGCATTATGTAATGAACACTTGAGAATGAAAAAAAAAAAATGTTAATGTAAAATCAATTCAAATCTGTTTTTACTAATATTTTTTATTTTCTGAAATCCTCATAAAAAGTATTATGAATAAAATGACAACCCAATGCACGTGGCTCCTACCACATACAGAGTCGGTTTCAAGAAGTTAAATATGTTCCAAGTCACAAGCCACCAACTTTATTGATGTGTCAAGGCTAACCCTAAAACAAAAGTATTGTGAAAGTTATGCAGAAACTGTTTGTGAAGTGAATTCTTGGTTAATTGAATTGAAATAATATAAGATATGATTGTAATATTTGATTTAACTTACAAAAAAAATATATTTTAAAGTTGAAAAAAAACCAGTTGCGGAGAGGACAAGTATCAAATAGATGATATACTAGTTAAGATAAATACAAAATGAATGATATATAAGAAAAAAAATTATATAGGATCCCTCTTCTGAAGGAAACATATCAAGAAGGCTAATAGGTGACAAATTGCCATTGTTCTATTTTTTAAGTTACAAGCACAAAGCAAGCTGAAATACAGGGCGAATAATGCAATGATCAATAAAATCCAATAGTATATAAAATAAGATAGAGTAAGGGAACTAAAGAAACATTAACAAAGTAAAGAACGGAGTGAGCAGAACACAGACAGGCCATGACATGTTTATTGAATTAGATACCTTTATAACAGCTACACCACCCAAGAGTTTCGCAATTCTCTCTGAGAGCTTTCTTGACAGGTTTGCATTATTTGTTTCACTAATATCTTTCTTTATCTGTGAAATTCTGGCCTGAATTTCAGCCTTAGTACTAGGATCAGCAATGATAGTTGTCGCATTGCTGGTTATTGTCACTTTTAGTGCAGTGCCAAGCTGGTCTGATGTTGCACCATCAAGTGTGAGACCCAAGTCTCCAGAAAGAAAATCAGCACCTGTGGTGTTAATAACATGAGATCAAACAACCAGAACAGGAAAAGTGTTGTTGACTAAATGAGGCTGGACAGAAGACTCCTTTAAGATATCAGAACAAAAAAACACATCCTGGGTCTATTTAAGAAAAACTAAAAAAAAACTAAATCTCAAAGTATCCTCATACAGATAGAGTCACATGCAACGCACAAAAAAGAACTCCAAAATTTAACATCATCTCACAGAATATAAGTAACTCAACTCAAGTCTTTAATAATAATAATTTGTTGGAGATCTCACATTGTCTAAAGATACAACTAAATTATAGTATACAAATAAATGCAAACCTCACCTTGAAAGTGAGGTTGAGCTATGTTTAAAGTTTATTTTCTAAGATGATATCACAGCTCCTAATTCTTGAAACCTTGTATATGCTACCACATAAACAATCCCCACCCTCGTTGTCCACTGCTGTTGCCACTATCCACCATTGTTGTCACCCTTTGAGGCCAGTGGTGGGTAACAAATGTGCACCCCACACTAGAAATCACAATGTTTGACAATTGCATCACCAGCGGAGTTGCCACCACCAATATTGGTGCATGTAGCCCATGTGCCTAGATCAGACAAGGCTCAAACAAGCAACCTTTGTAGTGGAGTCAGTACATTTGGAGGATTTTGTATGTTCTTGACAGGAAATTTGTTGACTTGGAAGGGTAAGAAACAAAGTGTTGTGGCAAGGTCAATTTCATAAGTTGAATATAGATCTATGGCCCAAGTGATATGTGAGCACTTCTGGATAAGAAACATTTTTAATAATCTCAAGAAACTGTTTTGTGATAACAAATTTGCTATGAGCATTACTTATAATCCTGTCCAACATGGTAGAAAGAAGCATATAGAGGTGGACCAAAGCTTCATTAAAGAGAAGTTAGATAACGGGCTTCAAGACAACATATGTACCATCGGGAAGTTACTTGGCAGATGTTCACACTAAGGGACTACCTACAAAACAATTTCAAGATCTAACTGACAAGCTGAGAATATTATGAAAAAATATTTTGTTTCCTTATTTATTCCCTATTATTGGTAATTAGTATAATTATCATAACGAGGGAAGATTGAAATCCATGATTCATGAGATTGAATCCCATGATTCTAGGAAGGAATTTACTGTCATAGATGTATAAATAGGAACCTTGTATATTGAGATTATCACAACAAAAGATTGAGATTATTCCTCTCCTTTTCAAATCGTTTGACACTAAAACAAATTGCATAGGCTTTTCAAGAGAAAAATTCAAAAATAGGAAGCATAACCTTAGCTAGAGGAAGTTGGCAGACAGATCTACCCAAGCTTATCAAAGCCTGTAGGAACTCACCAGTCATAAGTGCAATATCTTGTAACAAAGCTTTCTTTCCACCTCCAAATCCTGGACATTTTACAACTGCAACTCTTAGTAATCCTTTCATTTTGTTCACTACTAATGTTTCCAGCACTTGCCTCGTGATATCCTCTGCAATAATTAAGAGTGGAACACTCAACTGCATAGCCTTTTCTAGCAATGGAACAATTTCTTTGACACTCGAAATCTTTTGATCTGTTACCAAAACTTTGGCCCAATCAAACTCTACAATGGACTTCTCCTGGTTTGTAATGAAGTGAGGAGACATGTAACCCTTATCGATCTGTACATAAAGGACAAACAACTGTAATAGGGTAGAAAGAAGAATACCTTATTTTTAGAGATAATATAATCTGTTAGAATATGTAAAAATATCTTATTTTTAGAGTATACAAGACTATCCTTTAAGATTAGTTTCACCTTTCCCCATTATCACTTAAGATTGATTGCCATATTTCACTATCTCGTGATTTGCTTTCCTAATTAGTTAGGAGTAAAATTGGTGCTCTAGATTTTAATAACATATTATGACGTTGTAATGCATTACAGTAATCAACATATTATTATTCAAAGTGTACTTTCTCTTAATCTGCTTCCTCTACACCTAAAACCCCACAATTTGAACATTGTCCATACCTTCATCCCTTCTTCAATTATCACAGAGGTTTCAGATGTTGAGGAGGACTCAATAGAGATCACCCCATCCGGACCAATCTTCCCCATAGCATCAGCAATCAAGTTGCCAACATACTCATCATTTCCAGCAGAAATTGATGCTACAGCTGCAAAAGAGAAGTAAAAAATATCTTCAATATTTTCTTGTGAAGATAACCCTTATTTGACAAAACTCAAACAAGCAGAAGCAAAGACCGTTAATATGCTCCCTCCCTTCGACAGGAACACTTCTCTCCTTCAAGAACTTGACCAACTCCTTTACAGTCTTGTCCATCCCCTTCTTCAAAGAAACAGGATTTGCTCCAAAAGAAACTGCTAATAGTCCAGATTTAATCATGGCACGAGCCAAAATAATTGCAGTGCTAGTACCATCACCAGCCAAATCGTTCATTCTACTAGCAACCTACAAGCAGGAACACTAAAAACATAAATACATCTCTGGTTACTTTCGTTTCAAATTTTATCCACTTAACATGTGGCAAAATAGCAACCATGATCAACCTCTTGAATTAGGACGGCACCTGCATTCTCAATTGCATCTGAAAGCTCAATGGATCGAGCAATTGTAACGCCATCATTAATCACTTTAAGGTTTCCAGATTCAGATAGAATAACATTTCGTCCTACATATTTAGGAATGAAGTATAAGCAAGAACAGTCAACAATCACTGGACCAGACTCAGCCAAATGACCACATAATATTGAGATTCAAAAGCAAGCAAGATAGTAGTAAATTTTTTCATCCGACGCAAAAATTATCTCAAGTTGTCCCGCCTCAATCGATTTTAGACCAAACATATGAATCAACAAACGTCAAATTACATTAACTCGTATTTCAACATAATTTTGAATAAGCGAAAATCAATTCAAACATATTCACTAGTTAAGTCCCTTATTGGGAAATTAATTTCTCGGGTCTAAAGTCGATTGTGAATAGCTTTTTGCGTTGGATAAAAAAATTATACCGAGTTTTACTAAAATAAAATCACCCAAACATAAATCTCTTCACTTTAAAACAATTTTAACAAAAAACCAACTTCATCAAAAACCAGATTCACAAATGCTGACCCTAACATCCTTAATCAGTAGCCAGCATAGATTCTAGGTATTGGCCATTGCTCAGGCAGAGAAAGCAGCTGAATAGGATAGTAATTAAGCAGTGCAACAAATTGAAAACGCCAAAACAGTGATGTAACCGACCCAATTGGTCACTGCAGTGAATAATGATATAGAAGAAATACCTTTGGGTCCAACGGTAAGAGAGACAGCATCGGCGAGTTTATCAATCCCAGCTTGCATGGCCTCTCTGCACTCCTTGCCAAACAATATCTTCTTGGGGCCTGCCCTCACCACAAAGCGCGGGGCTTTACGAACCCCAAATGCCGTTCGGTTCCAAAGAAAAGGCTGCACCAGCATAGAGTCAGAAAAGACGTAGAAATAGAGGAGAGCGAGCATAGCAAAGCAAATACACTTACTGGGAATGAAAAAGAAGGGTTTCCATTGGGAGGGAAGGAGAATGAGGAGAGAGGCACGTGAGAATGTACATAGCTATTCATCTTGGAGAGCCACACCGTTTGAATTCAAGACTTTTCTGTGAATTCAAAGATTATGGAAGAAGTTCAGGGTTTAGGGTTTATCATTTCCATCTCATGAATCACTGGCATTTTCTTTACCTATTGCAAGTCTGGTACCTTCAAAGCTATATGTTTAGTTTACCTGTTTGAGAGGATTTCACAAGTTTATTTCACTTGATTCTTTTTTATCCCTTAGGCGAATGTGCATCTAATTAACCTTGAGAGATTTAATTACTATCTTCTAAATATCTTTGGCAATTTTTTCTAACTTCTTCATCGTCTTCTTTTGCCTTTGAAAACGGATAATCTACCTTTTCTTATACATCATTTGTAATCCTAATGGTATCTCATAAAATTCCCAATTTTGTACATTTAACATTTGTTATATTTAGATTTTAACAACGCTCTAACCTTTTTACTTAGATTTTATTTGGTTGGAGAAGTAGATTTGAGTTGATTCTATGTGGATGAAATGATTATTTAGATTAATGAATAGATGGTAAAATTTGAAAGAATTTGAAAAAATTGGTTACGAAAGTTTGAGAATAATTTGATAGATGATATATATTTGTTTTTATTTTTTTAATTCATATATTTTTGCAATTATTAATTAACCCTTATGAAATAAGATGATAAAAAATTAAAATAAATTGAATTAAATTGATTTTAATATAAAATATTACTAAAATTATTTAAAACATATCTTCTAACTTATTTAAAATTAAACATAAATCCTAAATAATGTAATAAAATCACAAATTTATTATTCTATAAAATATACAATTTAATCTAAATCATAATTAATTGAAATTTGTAAAAACAAATTCCTACCATCTAAAGTACTTTTTTTTGTTGAAATTTACTGCTGTTTTTGTAAGTATAAATTATTTTTATATTTTACTTAAATTGAAACTTTTAAAATTATTAGTCTAAATAAAAATAGTTTGTAATTTGTATTTCTTGGATACTGAAACATATTAATAATAATTGTAAATGTTTTTTTAAATTTATCCTTTTATTAATTCTCTTACTTGAAAAGTTAAATGTTTTTTTTACTATATTTTTAAAAGATTAAATACGAATTTTTTGAATTCTTATTTTATTTTTATAAAAATATTAATAAGTTATAATAAAAGATATATAAATAGTCTACTTAAATTGACTAAAATAATTATTAGTAAAAATAAAAATTATATTTTATATTTTTTTTAAATACCTTTTGTTTTAGTTATGTACCAATACTTCAAAATACTCTTCAACATTTATTCTATTTCAAAGTCATCACCTATTTATAAGGTTATTTGTAATTTTCACCTCATTTACAAGAGCTATTTTGTAATTTCAAATTTCATCTTTTCAAATCTCTTCACATGAAGAAGATCCCATCTTTCAAATCTCCCCTAATTCATCCTCTCAAATTAGGTCAACCAAACAGTCTTCATCCGCCCAAATTCCCATGCCTGACATCCCCAATAGCGGAATCTATAGATGTTCCCATGGAGCCTCTTAAATAGTAAATTCCTCCAAATTGGTCCAACCAAACACAACCTTAACCTTATTTAACTATTTTTTATTGTATTATGCTTCAAGTTTCATAATCAAAATATCTCCATTGAGTTACAATATTCCAAATATTACAGTGAGTTGAGTTTAACTACATTTTCATCTTATCTATACGGTAGGTATAGTCCTATAATGCAATTGGGTGCTAAGCTAACCCCCCTTTGTCGTATATATTTCATCTTCTCTCATTAAATTTTAGTGTTTAATCTTTAGAGGTTGAACTATAAATCAAATTATTAGTCCAAAATATCACAAAAAATAATAATTTTGTTTTAGTAACTTTTTCTATAAAGTATCTATAGTCTTACATGTTTGTGTAACAAATTCTTTAAAAAATAAAGCATAGAAAAATAAAATATATATATATATATATATATATATATTGATTTGATTTTATCATTAAGACTATGCCTCTCTTTTTTAACTTTCATTGTACAAGTTAATTACAATTATTAAGTTACTAATAGTTTAC
>Ga0209700_106472_pt1:0-7500 | contig 18068 bp, 10 predicted proteins | sample SiratroredBW_FD_187528 | JGI IMG/M metagenome (GOLD analysis project Ga0209700, IMG submission 187528) | Root nodule microbial communities of legume samples collected from California, USA - Siratro red BW (SPAdes) (version 2) | ecosystem: Host-associated > Plants > Roots > Nodule | place...
AACAAGGAGCTGAAAATTTAACAACATTTCATTACTTCAATCAAGCTTATTTTTACATGTAGTGAGCACTTCTATTTATAGGCCAAAGTATCTCAAAAACTCTCAAATGAGAGCATGATAAGTGGCAAGCTGTGAATGGAAAGGATCCTCTTCATTAGGAGAGTTCCATGTGGCAAGGTTTCATTCCCTTCATGGTTTCTCCTATTTTGCCTTGAACTAGTCCCATCATCGAATAAATCATTTTGTAGATTGGCTAATTTCTCAACTTGCCTATCCATTTTGTGTCTCATGTCTCTCAACACCACATTTAATCTCTTAAATTGTTGTTGCATTGCTTTAAGAGTAAAATCAAGGTTTGATGAGTCTTTAGAATTTTCATCTCTTTTTTCCATTTGCAGAACCTGAAATGAAAAAGTTATAAATAAAAATATTCATCACTATTCCTCACGTGTTTACGCTCAAGGATGACACTCTACACTTTTGTTTATTCTCTATTTTTGGATTTTTCTATTCTAATAAAAAAATTAGAACACTCTTGCCTTTTTTTCCTCTTATCCTTTTCTATAAGCTCTTAAAAGGTCTTACAACCAAGTCCAGACAATCACCAAGCAAAATGATTTAGGTTTAGGATGATTTACTTAGAATCCTTGCGTTGCAGAATACAACAAAGATCCTAAAGTATGAAGAAACACAACAAGGTTGTGATAGTTTGCAAGTCCAATAAAGAACTAAAGAGAGAAACTTTTACTTCTGAAAATTTTAGAATAAAACTTGTATTCACACATCAATGCCTAGTTTACATTGTATTGTTGACTTAAATAGACTTTGCTCAACTTCTAAAAATTGACATGACTCTTCATTAGCCTATAAGCCTCCTAATTTAATACTAATAACAACACTTTGTCACCCTTTCAACTGACTAATTAATTATGAGAATAGAAAAATGAAAAACACAATTTACTAAGTACGACTACTATAAAACCTATGGAAAAGTAGTCAAAATACATCAAAACATAATTCAAAAATTCGTCCAAAATAATGTCTGTCTATTCAGAATTTTATCTGAGCCTAAATTAGGCTATTTAGAATTACATTAAATCTAGTGACATGACATATGAACCCCGCACTTCAATTGGATTGTTTTTGGCCCAAAACTACTTCATATAATCCTTTATTAGCCCATATCAAATTAAAAATGAAATCAGGTTCAAATCCAGTCTTAAAATTTGTTTGCTTAGTCTAAATATCTTAAACCGGTCCACTCAATGCCTCTCTCAGCTTTTTGGCCCTTAACTTACTGTTTGGTCTTGTTGGAATTTGCAAAGGATCATTTGGATAGTTTGGTCTTGCATGTTCTTGGGTATGATTGAACTTCAAATCTTAGTTTTCATCAAGATGCAATGTGTAATAAACTTTAACAATGCTTACTTAGATTTTATATTGGTTTACCCCAACTTGGGCTATGTCCAATTCTTTGCAAACTACAAAAAGGTTCCACTAATCAATCAAAATTACAAGTATTATCACTACCACTCTTGGCTTACAATGAGTATAAGAAGTCATTCCTAGCTGCCTAAGTACACAACAACTCTCTAAGCCAAGTAGATAAAGCTTATCTAGGTTATATGTTAGTCTTCTCCAAAGATTAAACACCAAGTATACAATGTCTCTTTAAGTCAAGTACATAAAGTTTCTTTGGCCAAACAACAAAAGTTGTTTGAATTAAAAGGTTCACTTTCAATAGAAAACATATTTCTATGTTCTCTATACACTATAGATGTAACTTTACACTAGAAATGTAACTTCACATAAGGGAAGGATATATATATATATAGACACACACAAGTTCTCTGTGCGTGTCATCTACAAGCTAAACACTAGAAGTTTTTCTAATTTTTTCACACGCACATATTGATATAACTTGGATCTTTCGAATTTTTTGCACGGGAAAACCTCCTTTTATAGGTTTCTAAAAAGGAAAATTGTAGCTTGCGTGGTTTAGAAGATCTTGTCTTCAAGTTTTATCAAAAGGTTATTATGACTTTACGCTTTTTGGAGAGTTACATCAAAGGATGGTGTAAGCCACACTTTTAATCTTTGTTAGGTTGTAGTTAGGTTGATACATTGTACTATATATAAAAAAGATTTAACAATTAAAAATGAAATGTAGTTAGGATTTCTTTAAATCCTAACTGGGTTCAATTTCCTTAATCTATGTATGGCCCAATTACAAGGTCCAAAATCCTATTTTACTTGACCTAAAATAAATTCCTAAACTACTTTGAACAATTTTTACAAATAGAAGTCTTGTATTCTTGATGCTTTAAAATCTCTAAATAATCTCCTAAAAGTTAAACTTGGGCCCAAAAGACTAATTGGAAGCTTAAATAGGTCCAAACTCCAAGTAAGTTCCTGATCAAGTCTCTAGTTCTAGGACCTCTTTATTTTTTACAACAGTTTTTTGGATGGATTTTTATCATATATATTATTTTAGACAACCACTTTAAACTTTAATCCAACTCTCAATAGAATTCAGGTTTTCTCATAAATTATGATATCATATTAGTAAAAAGATAAAAGAAATAGTGTGCTTTATCTTAGAGATATCTTTAAAAAAATAAAGATATTACACAAAATGATTAGAAGGGATTTTTGGAGTGTTATGTTGCTTAATATGCATTTTGTTATATATACTTGTGGATATCTTTAAAAAAATAATCATTGTAACCAATTAATTAGAACATTGTGAGTGTTTTCTTTATATATTTTTCTTTATTTTTTTCCAATATTTCACTCCATCTGAAAGCAAAGATCTTCGTATAACAATTAATATCCTTCACTAACCAACTTAATAGTTACATAAGATAAAATATTTTACTTATCTAAATCAAAGTAGTACATTTGTTGCTATGAAAGATAACATGCTTGCTTTAGAGTAGCAAGTTTGCAAATCTTTCACTTATGTTGTGTTTGGTTGAGGGTTGATTGTATGCGATGATACATCGGTGGGATCATTCTTGTTTGGTTGAGATGATTTGCGCTGATTTAGAAGTACGGAAAGGAGGGAGACGACGAGGGCTTCATCCGCGCTTTACCATGAAGAAGAGGAGGGAAAGCCACAGTGGCATATGTGCAGATACATTTCTAGCCTTGCTTGTGCTTCTACAGTATCCACCACTGTGTAACGTTACATTGCATGCACGACAACACTTTTGGCAGAGATTCTGCCAATACCTTTAGTAGAGATTCTTCTGAGACTTGGCAGAGAAATCTTGACTTCATTTGATGGTGGTTGAGGAATTTGAATTCACCATTAAAATGGGACATTGGAGACAGTGTAGTTACTGGTTGATTCTTCTTCTTCCTCTTGCTTTGGGCTCTTTGTTTCGTCTTTTCTGTGAGCTCATGAGTTAGAGGTCTGTGGTGGGCGAGAAACTTGGTGACTTGGTGTGTTGTGGTAAAATTTTGTGGTCGTAGGACAATGTGGTGGCGAAGGTTGGTAGTAAGCAAGATTCGTTGGAGAGATGAGCAAGATTCGTTGGAGCGGTGAGATTCAAACTTGGTGATAATCGATTATGGTAGAAAGTATAATCGATTATACGTATATTTTGGCAAGCATAATCGATTATCCTGATATCATAATCGATTATGTGTCAAATTTTATACATATAATCGATTATCTTCTTCCAATAATAAATTATTTGCGTCGTTGTTCATATTTGGCACTTGAGTGATGTTTTTTTCCTTGCTTTGAGGTTGCTGATGGTGATCTTCATTGATGTTTATGACATGCAGGTGTTGGCGAGCTTCACCTTTTGTTGTTCTTGTGTTTCCCATGGTTTGCTTGGTGATGGAAAACGTTGTCTTCCTGGTGAGATTGCAGTGCTTTTGGGTCACTGTTGGTTTGTAGATCAATGTGTGTGGGTTGGGTTGAGCATTTGGTGTTTAGGTTTGTGTGGTGGGTTGAAGTTTTGTTGATTTAGTTTACATAGGTACACGATCGTGGTGTTACTGTTGTTGTTTGGCAGTGTTTGTTGATCTGGTTTAGCAAAGTTTGAATACCTAAGGTTAATGGTGAATATGTACAATATGATTTATTTTGGATTTGTTGTGCACAGTTAATTGGTATATCTCTTTGTATATGGTATATTTAAGAATTAGGTTAATACTATTTAAGAATTATAGTAAATTATTGAATACGTTAAAAATTATATTTAGTAATTTATGATTTTCATTAATTTATTTATTTGAATTATATAGGATATTCATTATGATAGTAAATTATTTAAGATTTTTTTATTTAATAATATTAGAAATTAAATTAAATTAATTTTGTAAACATTGTTTAAGCTCATTGTTTTTTATATTGAATAAATTAAGATTTCACAGGTAGGTGTCTTAATTATTTCATATGGGACACGTTAGAAATTATATTTAATAATTTATAATATTATTTAATTCATTTATTTAAATTATATAGGATATTCATTATGATTTTCAACAATAAATAGTAAAAATTTAATTATTTTAAAATTATTTTTATTCAGGAATATTTTTAATTAGAATGTTTAGTTAATTAGTTATGCTATTTATTTACAATTTTTTAAAATATAGTGCTAGTATTAATATACAAAGTTTTATTTTGAAATTATAATATAATATGAATTTAATTTATTTAGTACTTATCATTATTTTATTGATTTATTAATTTATTTTATTTAATTAGTATATTAATTTATGATATTAAAAAGTTGATAAAAAATAATATTTTGGAATTAAATTTATCTACTAATTTAGTTAGGAATTAAGTTAATTTTAAGATTTTATTTAGAAATTAAATTAATATTGTAAACAATAACCGATTTTACTCATACTTTAAGGTAAAATTTGAATATGTCATACGTCATTGTAGCACTTCAGTTTGTTAAGTTATCCTATTTTCTTCGTCTTAGCATTGTTTAAGGGCTATAGACGGAACCAATGTACGTGTGAAGGTACCTCGATTCGATGCTCCTCATTTTCGTAGAAGAAAAGATTGGCCCATGCAAAATGTATTTGCAGCTTGTGATTTTGACATGAAATTCAAATGCGTTATAAGTGGGTGGGAAGGTACAACATCTCACTCGAGGATCTTGAAGGATGCACTTGTACGTGATGATCCATTGGTCATCTCTGAAGGTCAGTTGGAGGTTATTTGTTATAATGATTGTTAACTCATAAGTTTGTTGTGGTCAATAATGCATAGAAATGTTTTCATTGTAGGAAAATACTACCTTAGAGATGTTGGTTTTATGTTAAAGGCCAAAATCCTTACAGCGTATCATGGTGTTAGATACCATTTGAAAAATTATATTCGTAGAGGTCCACAAAATGCACAGGAGTTGTTTAATCATCGACATTCATCACTTAGGAATGTTATCGAAAGAACCTTCAATGTCTTGAAGAAAGATTTCCAATAATAGGTAGTGAAACTGAACCATATTACTCATTGGAGACGATGACCAACATTGTTCTTGCATGTTGTATTCTTCATAACTTTCTCCATGTGGTGGACAACAACCAATCTTACTTGATGAAGTTGATCGAGAGTTAATGGAGCAAGAGGTTGAACCTGTGGTTTCGCAACTTCATGAGGATGATTATAGGCTTGGTTCATAAATTAGAAACTGTATAACTAATGAAACGCGGAGAACTTATGAGAACGATTAGGATGTTGTAATGTTTTCACATTTTTAATGAATAATTTTCTACGTTTTATGTTATTGAAAAACATTTTTTTGGGATTCCTTAATGCAATATATGTTCTATCTTATGTGAGTTGTGTTTGCAATAGGTTCAATATGAATCGCGAAAAAACTATTGTTCCATAATCTTCTAGACCTATTCGTAAGTTCATGGAGTGGACTATGGATATGGACTTCTGATTGCTATCAACTATCATAGATGAAGCCCGACTAGGTAACAGGGTTAATGGCAGTTGGACAACGCAAGCTTACACTAACATTGTGGAGGCTCTTCGACAGTCTGGTTTGGTGGGCCTCACAAAGAACAATGTCAAAAATAGGTAGAAGAGCCTACAGGACACCTAGCGTGAGGTCCACGACTTATTTAATGGACTTAGTGGATTCGCGTGGAACCAATCAACTAAAACATTTGAGGCTGAACATGAGGTGTGGGATGACCTAATAAAGGTAAACAATGCACCTTTAGCATTTAGGTTGACCATCCTTCATTTATGTTAATATTGAAGTTATGTGGTTGACCCTTACCTTGTTTTCAGGTTAAACCCACAGCCGTAAATGGAGGATTAAACCAATTCGAAACTATGACCTCATGGAGGAACTTTAGGGTGCATATCGTGCTACCGGGAGTGGAGTTCGATCAGCTCGACAAGTACGACGACGTTTGTAGATGCAAGGTTTCAGTGTTAACCTAAATGAAGATCGTATGGAATACATCCGGAGCATAAAATTGACTAGGTCGAGCGTAAAATTGATGACTTCCATCATAATTACCAGTGATGTTTGTATTAATTTAATTATTTACTATTATATGTATTAGTAGTGTGATGTAACTATTAACTTTAATCGTATTGTCTTTGTTTCATTAATTTCATAAATTTCAAATTTTTGTATACATATTTCAATAAATGTTTAAAAATTTTTAAATTTCAACAAATTTCAATACATCGACAATGTCTACAAATTTTATTTTTTCTAATTAACTGATTTCACCAAAATTGTTATGTGAATTATTGTCTACTAAGTCTCGTGTACCTGTAATTAATTATAATTTATTTAAAATTAAATTTAACAGCAATGAGAAAACTTCTTATATTACTATTTCATAATTACAATAATAATCTATCACCTAACAAATTAATCATATTTATTTAAATAATAATTTCAACTACAAGGACAAATTTTAATTATACATTTTTATAAGATTACCTAAAATGTTCATCAATTACGACCAACAAATTAATCATATTTCATTTTCAACATTTTTTAATCATAGGGACAAATTTGTAATCTTAATTTTTATCAGTCAAAAAAATACTAATATAAATTATAACTATGACATCACTCACAAATTTTTATAAACTTTCCTTTTGAAATCTCTGTCTTCTTTCCATCCATCCCTTCATCCAAACAACCTAACTTTTCACACATTTTTCTCTCAAATCCACTCAAACTCATTATATGAAATACACTTTCTCAACCAAACAAAACATTAATGATCAAAGTGCCACTTTTGAAATGCCTAAAATAGCCTTTTTTAACTCTAACAAGTACTCTAGTCAAGATCTCGATACCTCTTATAGTGTTTTTCTTTATAAACTCGTAAAAGAACATTAATCATATTAACTTAAAGTGCATTCATTTCTCCATATGACATCTTTTCTTCCTAGACAAAGTTACCAATTGTTCATGTGAAGACATAATCTTTGTTTGTTAAAATCAAAAGAATTAGATATTATGATTCACCCTTTTGATTTAC
>Ga0209700_106472_pt1:10000-18068 | contig 18068 bp, 10 predicted proteins | sample SiratroredBW_FD_187528 | JGI IMG/M metagenome (GOLD analysis project Ga0209700, IMG submission 187528) | Root nodule microbial communities of legume samples collected from California, USA - Siratro red BW (SPAdes) (version 2) | ecosystem: Host-associated > Plants > Roots > Nodule...
CGAATTTTTTTTAACCTTTCTGATTTCACACGTTAGTTTTTTGTGGTCGTCAACCATGTTTATCAATAACTTATTTCTCTCTACCTCTGCGAAATCCAATGAGCAGTGCTAACTATCGATGCTTCGGCGAAAATTTATCAGTTTCTGATAGTTTTATGTTGCAGTAACTGAGATATGGCATTATGTTAGGATTTGCGTTGTGCCGTGGTTGTAAATGAGTCAATGGATCGAGAAATTATCAATCGGTCTTCTAAATTTTCTTTTGGAAGGCGATAGGTATCAAGCATATGATGGCAGTCGTGATGCTGGTATGCTGCAAAGTCATATCAACTTCATTTTTCTTTTATTGTTTTCCAGAAAAAAAATATAGAATGAATCAGAATGAGAAATAACCTGAGGAAAGAGAAACAGATAAAAATAAAATCAAATATTTAGATGATTAATAAATTAAAAGTAGATGAAAAATAGAGTGTTTTGAAAGTTTCTTTTTCTTTTATTTCTTATAAAAAATATGTTAGAAAAAGTATAATGGCCCTAGAAATTATTCCTCTCCTCTTCCTCTACCACACAAAATCAGTTCTCTCCTTCATCCATTTTCCTCCACTCTACCAAACAACACACCTAAGTGCTGTAATGTATTTTCATTTTCAATAATTGCAATGATAAACGTATTATTTCAATTACAATACTTCATTTTTACCTTTAATTTTATTCATTAGATTATATATTCTATCCGAAAGGTATGTTTGATTCTTTTAAAGAAACAGTGTTTGATCGCTGGCTTGTATAGAATGAGCTGTGATGGACAGCTACATTAGTGGAAGTATTTTGAAATCGGAAAAAGCAGGTCCCAGAGAACACCGAGTCTCTGGATCATATATGAATCCAAGTTAAAAAGAATGCAAACAACCGTACAACTTCTCAAGTGGTCTCACAATGTAAAATGAAAAATAACTTCCTGTAAACCAAGTTACCAAAATCAAATTTTACAGAAGTAGAAATCACAAGTCTTGCGAACAGGAAGCCTACACCATTTACTAACTACCCGGATATTCCGACACAGGGTTAAACATATGACAAGCTTTAAGAGTGATTTCTTTAAACTAATCACAAAGTACCTGTTCAGTAAAGGCGTTAGACGTTAACAGAACAATATCATACAAAATTAAGCTCAAAATCTCCACATAGAAAGCCAAGGATAGTCGCACGTGAACAATGCCTTTGTTAGGCAAACTTACAGCCACAACGGGGAGCATTGAAAAGATAACACTGCCGCATGCTGGTTATTACATCCTCCAGCATGATTTACTTTTCCTATCTTCAAGTTTATTAGCTTCTTCAAACTTTGAGCATAAGACATCCACACATCTTATAATGGAGCAGCATCTGAATATTGATCATTTAGCAATTAAGAATGCAGATTGGTTTGAGTGCAAGCTTATCTCTTTGTCTCAGACGCTGCTGAGTTTGATTGATCTCTGCGCTGAACAGTTCGAGGGACGACTGACAAGCCTTTGCTGCGGCGACCAAAGCTGATAGATGAAGGGGTGGAGTCAGAAGTGCGCAGTTTAGAGACTGCTGAAACAAGGTCATCCACGGTTGCGTTTTCCACTTCCATCATTCCTGCAGCATCTTCCTTAGGAACAGCTTTTTTGTGTTGGGACTTCAATCTCTGTTTCTTAGAAGGTTTAGCCTTCTTGAAAAACTCAAATGAGGTGGGAAATTTATGCTTGTCAACTAGATGCTGATGCCTACTACTGTAGCTTTTGAATTTCAAACCACACCGTTCCACCAAGCATTCATACTATATAACAAATACAAAAGAAACACATTAACAAGTTGGCATCAAGTGCACAATTAAATATGTGGATGCACAAAATGATAACAGGCTATACAGTAAGGTCCCAAAGAAATAACAAATAAAAAACATGTAAGGAAGGCACATAAAAGTTTTAAATCAGTATTTGAAATAATCAAATCGTGAATGAAGTTGTGTTGTCAACTAGTAAGATTGTATAACTTTAAGAAAAAAAGATGAATACTTCATTGGAGAAAATAGCAGAAACAAAAGTAATTTTGAATATCCTACACTGAACAAGGCAACAAACATCCACCTAGTAATTTCTTTAACAATGATTTAAGACTAGGAATATATCATAGATGCAATACTATAAGGAATTGTATCGTAATAGCACAATGAATCATCTTTACACTTACACACCATATCGTAACCACGTGCAACTTTTGCCTGAAAGAAAGAATCATGCACTTCAGATACATGTATGCTGAGCAACCGAGACGTTGGGTAGACTCTAGAACACACAGAACAAGATGCAGTATGCCTTGCATTATAGTGATTTTCGAAGTCATCCATTGAAGTCAAGCGTGCACCACAACCAACAATGGGACAGTAGATTTCCCTGCTCAAAAGGATAGAATTTGAGATGACGCACATGGACTGTCACTCGTCATAGTAAAATTCAAAGTTAAGGTTAAGATGATTATTTGGTCCCCTATAGGTGACAATCATTCAAAAATCAGTTTTTGTATCATCCACCTTCCCCCCAAGTTTCAACCCTATACAACCTTATATAAACTAAAATTAAAAGTTCTTTTCATTCAGGAATTGAATTCTAAACGAGTTTCTCCTATAGGGACCAAATGAATTATTTTAACCTAAAATACCCACGTTTTATTACCTAGCCTTAATAATACGCACCATGTTCCGTAAGTTTTCTACCTTTTACACTCTTGTAGAGACTAAAATTAAAGTTTATTTCTTTATTCAAGAACTAATTTCTAAATGACCGTAACCTATAGGGATCGAAAGATTACGATTTTCTTGGGAAACAGAACAAAATTGTGTTTCTTCAATATGTTTTCACATAAATAAATTAACCACAACAAGTATATAGAAAAAAAAAAAAAAAACAGCTTCATCAAGAAGTAAGTAGAACAAAAGAAAACTATAGTTAGAGAACTAGAAACAATGACAATCCACAATGAATACGAAACCCCGCATTTGAAAATCATGTACCAGCAGTGATTTGGATCTCAATAATGTTAAGGATATGAAACCATCACACAAGGATCAGTACCTTCCTTCCTCCTCTTGCATCCATTTCTCAAGCTGTTCCTTCTCTCCTGTCAATTCCAAAGCAACCTTTGAAATGCAAAGGAATCTCAAATTCAGTTGCAACCATTAATCAAACACCAAAAACAATTTGAAAAACAAAAAGAAAAGGAAACCTGTTTGGCAAGAAGTTCTCGTTCGAGGTTACCGGGAGCGAAGAAAGGAGAGTCGGGTCCGAACCTGCGACGGAGCGGTTTCCAGAACGGAAACCCTAGTTGCTGATTCTGATTGTGCTCCACTTCCATCGCCATCTTCACACCGTTCAATTCAATCACACACGGTATTCTCTTTCCACTTTCAATTTTGAATTGAATGGAAACTTCAGTGTTCGACCAATTTTTTGAGTCCGATGTTTCTGTCGGACTCTTTAGCCCTGGGCTCAAATCAAAACTTCTTTCAAATTCAGTAAAGCCCATTTAGCAATTTCCTGGCTACTTGCCCCCTGCTTTTCTATTTGCACCGCCTTAGATAACTTTTTCTGTTTGTTTTAACCAAAATTTCCTTCACATAAACTAATTTCTACGAGGTGAAAATATATACATATCAGTTTTTGTTTTGTATTTTTAATAAAAAATGGTTTTCATTGTCTAGTTAATTTACTTTTTTTCTTTGTTTTTTATTTATCTTTTATTAAATAATTTAATATTGGATTATGATTTGAATAAGTAGTTGTTACGTGAAAATCATAATTGGGTGTCGTCATGTCACAATATCGAATTCAAAATGAATCGTGTGTTTCATTGTTAATTATTACAATTTAATATAAAATTAAAAAAGGGAATTGATTGAAATTGAGAACTATTTCCGAAATAAGAATTTAAGGAGAGAATAGAAAATTGAAACAAAAATAACAAAATTTTGAGGATTGGGTTGCAAACCAAGACTTCTTATTTAATTTCATTATCTAAATATCTTCTTTTTATTCTCTTTTGAGGTAATTTAAATTAAGATAACTTACATTTTTTTTTTTCTCAGGATATGAAGATATCTAATTGTATTAGCTTTTACTTGGAAGTTCATGAAGTTTTTCACTTATTCATTGATTAATTAAAGATGATATTTGTCACTTCAATGTGCTGTAAAGAGTTAGTGACTCATATTTTGATTTTGGAGGTGATTCACAAAGCTTGGAATTGGCTTTTCTTTTGGTGTAGAACACTCCTTTCATAAAACTTTCGAGCACTTGTAAACTCCAAGGTCTTGTTAAGTGCACAGTCCTTCTTAGGAATCTCCTCTACAATATGAAGAAATAGAGATAATACATACGTAATTAAAGTTCTTACTATAGCCAAAACATACATTATTAAATGATACTCTTTCACGAGTTAGAATACTTTTAAAACTCAATATTATTCTTACAAACATGATTATATATATCCTTGAAGAATTATAGAGATGTTATAATTATACTTTTCATATACCTATGAAAAGAAAGATTTCTCAAAATAGGTTAAGTTGTTTAGACTTAGACGAGAACTAATCATGCATGTGACAAATAAAAGATGTAAACAAGATTAAAATCAAATTATAATATAATATGTATATAAGATCATAAAGCTAAGGTTTTTATTTTTGACATATATAAGAACATATTTAAATTATGACATGCATTAGACTATAATTAGAATTATAACTCTATAACAGAATATATAAACAAAATATCAAATCATAATTAAGATGAAAATCGATACTATCACAATACGGTGATTTTCTTAAAAGTCAAGTTTCTCCTCTTATTAAAAAATTTTCAAACATTAAAAGAGGATGTGTTTTAAATGTCAAACTTTAAAACCATAATGTTATGCATGGATGTGTTGAGCACAAAGAACAATGAAAGAATTATAAAAAGAAAGAAAAAAAAAAAACTCCTGTATTACTAAGGAGAAAATGAATAAATATAAAAGTATATAATTGTCTAGAGAACAACATAGTGTCACCAAGGAGCATATACAACTTATCTTTATATATGACACATGACAATACAAAATTGGTTAAAACAAAAGAAACGAATTTAACTAATTAATAATTCTTGATTACACACAATAAATAGTCTACTACTTTGTCAAAACCTCTACTACTACTAGACACTTCATCACTAGATGATATATCATGAAAGAGTTAATTATAGAAGATAACAAACTCCAATTTGGACAAAAACTTCTTTCATCTTGAATTACTCCCAACAATCAAACTTCAACAAATCCAAACTATGCATGAACTTTCTTCTAAAATTGGCTTTATGACCTATTTGCAGGGTTCTCTTTTGTGTTGATCTTCTTCATTTTAATCCTACCATGCTTAATGTAAAAAATAAGAAAAATAACAAGAAAGAAGGGTTGAATTGTGATTTAGTTAATTTCTAAAAACTTTTCGCAAGTTAAGTTTCATTGTGCATCTTTAGACAATATTTACTCTTAAGATGACAAATGATAAGTGTTTCATCTGATGAAATTACGCAGACATAGGTTTGAACTGAACTGATTTAGTGAAAAGTGTTTTTTTGTAAACATTTTCTTAAGAAGTTACGTCTGACAAAATGAGGAAGATGTAACCTTAGCACTTCATAACATATTTAATCAGATAAACATATTTGAAAACTTATTTCAAACTTAGCTTCTTTGCTTGAGAGGTGAAGACAAACACATATTGTGCAATTCATTTAAATTACTTGATTAATGATTCACAAGTGATTAGATCATCGTTTTTGTGTTTGGTCAAACACAACAAGTACAAACTAAATATGTAGTTAGAAGAAGTTTTGTTAAAGACACTTTTCATTCATGCTCTCACAATAACACTCCTTGACTTAGTGTAGATGAAAATAAAATGCAAAGTAAAGGAAAGAAGGGAGAGAAAATACAAAAGATTATATTGGTTCGTTTCTCGCAACAAACTACATCCAGTTCTTGATCAATAAACAAAGTTCAACTAGGCAAACTACTAATGCGAATTACACTTTGAGTATTCTTTGGGCTCGTAGAAATCTTTGGTTGAGCCCTTGAATATTTTTCACTCAAGTCAGTCCTAGTTGATCCGTTGAGTATTCTTTACTTAAGCCACTCATGGTTGACCCAACTATTTTTTGCACCTAACCACTCTTGGTTATATGAATATTCTCTCAGATCCCAACCACTCCTAGTTGACGCTGTCAAGGAGTATTCTTTGGGTTACTAACCACTCTTGGCTACTCCCTTGAGTATTCTTTCCATAAGCCACTTTTTACTTAGTAAATATTTTTTTCCCTTTAGTCACTCCTAGCTAACATTGGAAAGGTTGAAAGTTTGAATGATTGTCTGATAATTATGTTTAACTATTAAGGAGGATTGTGTTTGGCGATGAATACAGGATTTAGGCTTTGTCTCCTAGTTCAAATGTTCTTGCACTCTCTAGACTTTCTCTCCTGAAGCTTTGGGGATTGCTTAACATCCGAGCATCAATTTGGCACAATATATCCTCTAATTACTTTTTCTTCTTCTTGATGGCGAACTTTATATAGGCCTTTGAAGAATATAGTTGTTGAAAGATTGTTTATGGCCTTTTTAAGCAACTTTAATTTTCTTGCATGTCAACCTTGCATTTGACAAGCTTCAAGTGATTGTTAGATTTAATGCTCTTTTTCTTTATGTAAAATCCTTGGTTGTTGATAATGCTTATCTTCCTAGGTACCATTGTCTTTTTTACCAATTTATGATAAAAGTGCACACCGTACATGATAGATAATTGGGTCATAGTTGAAAAACTCTTTGTGTCAGGAAATTGATGAAAAAATAATTTTAACTTGTGTCCCAAGAGATCTCGATGTTGATTTGTATTTTATCTTAAATGGATGTCTTTGACAAACAGACATTTCTTGCAACACAGAATAAATATATGGATATTTATTGAAGTACAAGGTTAGCTTATTCTATGTGCGTATTGTTTGATGCTCTATTTCTAGATAATGCTGCAACTCTACAACATGTGCGATTTCCTTGTTCATCCTACTGAGAAATCGTGCCATGGGTGCTTCTCTATCTTCATTTACATAAGCTCTTACCACTACCATCTCCATTTCCTTATAGTTGTCATCAACACATTTAGAGTCCTGCGTAAGTCTTTGCAATTTCTGATGAAGGTCTCTATATAATGGATGTTTTTACTGGTCTCTCTCCATCTCTTCTCCTACTCAACACCAATTTATCCCACCATACTATGACATAATCAGTGAACTCTATCACAACTAACTTGATCTCTTTTGCATCTGAATAATTATGGCAGTCAAAGATGAACTCCATTTTCGTCTCTGACTCCAAATATATTTAAGGATCGTTTCTCCATTGGAAAGAAGGTATTCTCATTTTGATGGTATTAAGGTTTCCATCTCTGTGATAAAATCTCAAGTGATTTCTCTCACTCCTATCTCCCCTATGCCTATTTCTACACATCACAAAATTATATTTGTCCTCCGCCTCCCATGCATTTTCTCTACTATAGTTGATAGAGGAGCCTTCATGATGCTTTGCTTCCTTGATCTCCACTTGAGTTTGTAGAAGACCAGAGAAGCTTTGCACCGAACAAAAGAATGAAAGAAGGCTCTTCAAACATGCAGAAGCGTTGAAGAAAGAAGATGAACGATTGAAGGTAAAGATGAAACGTTGAATAAGGAAGATGAACAATTGAAGATGATGAAGCGTTTGAGATGGAAGATGAAACGTTTAGGTGGAAGATGAAGTGAACTAGGCGATGGAGGATTTCTTGGTAGAGGTTGGGCCAACTACCAATAGGTTCTTCAAGGTTTCTTTAGAGAAGAAAAATCAAAGGAGAGCTTGAACAAGGAGCTGAAAATTTAACAACATTTCATTACTTCAATCAAGCTTATTTTTACATGTAGTGAGCACTTCTATTTATAGGCCAAAGTATCTCAAAAACTCTCAAATGAGAGCATGATAAGTGGCA
>Ga0209700_106473_pt1 | contig 18059 bp, 6 predicted proteins | sample SiratroredBW_FD_187528 | JGI IMG/M metagenome (GOLD analysis project Ga0209700, IMG submission 187528) | Root nodule microbial communities of legume samples collected from California, USA - Siratro red BW (SPAdes) (version 2) | ecosystem: Host-associated > Plants > Roots > Nodule | place: USA...
ATATATATATATATATATATATATATATATATATATATATATATATATATATATATATATATATATATATATATATATATAACTACATATGTATGTATAAGACATATAGAATATCATGCACGTGTAGAAATATATGAATGATAATAGACTTTTATTTTAAATTTCATTATATAAATATTTGTATTCATATAATTCTTAGGTATGTATAAAAAATATTTTAAAATACCATATATATATATATTAGAGTGATCTTTTTTAAGTCTACTCCATAATACACTATATTTATTTTGAGTTCATTATAAGTATATTTATTTTGGGTCGGTACGTATGGATTAACTATTTAAGGAACTATGAATCTAAATCGGTGAGTAGGATGTTGTTAAACTTGTTTCGTACAGTTATTTTTAATTTATTGTAAATATTTGTTTTGCCATTCGCTGAATTGAAAATTGTTATTGAATATATCAGACAAATTTTAATGTATTTTTAAATAATAGCTAGAGTATTAACAGGTGCAAAAGAACTGTGATAGCAATTATAAAATGTTTAAAGTGATAGACCGTTATAGGACTAAAAGCTATGTATTTTTTTAATAATTTTTTGAGAGGTCCTGGTGTTATATAATCATTCGTTAGTTACTGATTTAATAAAATAATAATTAAAAATATTTTTACCATAAAAAGTTATAATTTTTTTGGGATAGAAAATTTAATTATTAGAAAATATAAAAAATATTATTTGAATATAAAATAATTATTAATAATTTAAAAAATTAATGTTGATAAATTTTTAGTCGAATTTTAGTTAATGTTTTATTGTCAAAATTTGTTAAATAAGTGACATTTTTTTTATTTTTTATTTTAATTTTGCTTACAATCTCTCAAGTTCCTATTTGGTGGAAATGAAACAACGGTCGTTTGGCTCCAAAATTGGCATACTACACAGTAGAGTGTTGATTTCAACCCAACCATATTCTCCCGCTAATCTCGCCTTCTCCCACTCTCTCTGCCTTTATCATAATTATCTTCCTAACCCTCACTTCCACCTTCATTCACTTTCACACCATGACTTTACTCTTCTTTTTCTTTCTCTTCACCACCACCACCTCTGCACCTCCTCCTCCTCCTCCTCCATACCCCTCCGGTAAGTCATTCCCAACTTCAACTTCCCTCTTCTCACATTTCCTTCTTCACTAACACTCCTCAACTCATTCCACAGGTTTTTCCTACCATATTGACTCTGGCACTTCCACCAACTCCACCGACTCCTTCAACACAACATGGCTCTCCGACCGTTTCTTCTCCGGTGGCTCCTCCGCCCTCGTTTCCCAACCTCTCAACTTCCCCCTCCCCTCCCACAAAACCCTCCGCTTCTTCCCTGCCTCCTCCTACGGCAAGAAAAACTGCTACACCTTTCCCTCCCTCCCCCCCTCCTCTCGCTACCTTCTCCGCACCTTCACCGTCTACGACAACTACGACGCCAAGTCCCGCCCTCCCTCCTTCGACGTCGCCCTCTCTTCCACCGTCATCTTCAGCTGGCGCTCTCCCTGGCCCGAGTCTACCGCCGCCAACGGCGCCTACTCCGACCTCTTCGCCTCCCTCTCCAACACCTCCTCCTCCCTCGATCTCTGCTTCTACGGCTTCGCCACCGACGCCCCCCTCGTCTCCTCCCTCGAGCTCATCCAGGTCCACCCCGCCGCCTACGACGCCCCCGACAACATCATCCTCGTCAACTACGGCCGCATTTCCTGCGGCGCGCCGCACCACTGGGGCGCCGCCTTCTCCAACGACACCGACCGCTTCGCCCGCTCCTGGCAGCCGGACTCTGCCTTCCGAACAATCCCCGAATTTTCTGAAGACGTCCGCTTCCTCTCCACAGCCAACTCAATCTCCGGCGCCGACGAGGAGCCTAATTACTTCCCCATGAAGTTGTACCAGTCGGCGGTGACCACGGAGGGGACGCTGGAGTACGAATTGGGAGTGGACGCGAAGATGGACTATGCTGTGTGGCTGCATTTCGCGGAGATCGATTCCAGCGTGAAAAAAGCAGGGGAGAGGGTCTTCGACGTGTTCATCAACGGCGATAACGTGACCAGGGTTGACATATACAAACAAGTTGGTGGTTTCTCTGCGTTGACTTTGAATTACACCCTCAAGAACTTGAGCTCCAACGTGTTCAAATTGAAGCTCGTGCCGGCTGTGGGTGCCCCTCTCATTAGTGCCATTGAGAATTACGCGTTGGTCCCTATCGATCCCTCCACTCTCCCTCTCCAAGGTCTCACATACACGTTTTCTATAATTTTATTTCATTCATAACTTCATACGAATATAATAGAAAGTTACGAATTGTAATTGTGATGTGTTTGCAGCGGCTGCGATGAAGGCGTTAAAAGAGTCGCTTCGTGTTCCTGATAGAATGGGTTGGAATGGCGATCCCTGTGCCCCTACTACTTGGGATGCTTGGGAGGGTGTTACCTGCCGCATGACTACCGATAAAACTGCTCTCGTCATAAGTGAGATGTAATGTAACTCTTCTTTCCACTCTTTTTCAATTTATTTACTCTGCCAATTCAGGTAGCAGTCAATCTTAATGCCTGTTTCGGTTTCAGAGATCTTAGCACTCAGGGCTTGAAAGGGTATATAAGCGACCAGATTAGTCTTTTGTCCAACTTGGTAAGCCTGTAAGTATCGCCGTCTCTACTTTCAATTTTAACCCAATTTTTTCTCATGTTCCACCATTTAGATAGACTAATGATGTGGTGGTGTAGGTAGCACCTGTTCTGCATTCTACCTTGTCAATGAATAATACTGCGGCCACTGCAAGTATTTCGATTTTTCATACTTGGCCTTTTTCTAAGTTTGTTGTTTGTCCTTCTTATTGCCATTGTTTTTCCTTACATTTTTTAGTGAAGGTTTTTCTGTCTTGTATCCACATTCATTATTTATAATTAAGTGTTGCTCTCTGCTTCAATGTTGGCAAAGATTGTGAATGCCTTTGCCATATGCGTCTTCTGTTGCATGCAGCACGTGGTTTGTCAGATTAGTCTTGCTCATTTTCATATTGGTGGTAATTTAATTTTACAGGAATTTGAGTTCTAATTCCTTGGCGGGTGGAATACCACCTGGACTGGGTCAAAAATCTCTTGTACAAGTGTAAGATCAGTTATTATCCCAGTTAGCTACAAATTCTGGCAGACGAGTAATAATGCTACATCTCCTTACAAATTCTCCTCCTACTTTACTTTAGGGATTTATCCAACAACCAGTTAACGGGAACCATACCTGACAGTTTGGCATCTTCGAATTTGAAGCTTGTGTAAGTATCCACTTCATCAATTCATGTGATCGTCTCTGTAGGTTCTATAACCTTATTCTTTTATTTCTTTTCTTGTTTGGTAAGACGTATAGTCCTTCCTCTAGTTTCAGCGCTTATTTTCCCTCAAGTTCAATCTCATTTTCTGTCAGAAATGGGGTTGCTACAATGCTTCTGCTTTATAAAAAATGTCATTTTCTAATCTATTTGATCATGTCAGGCTATTGAATGGTAACCTATTGGAAGGACGAGTTCCAGAGCAACTTTATTCGGTTGGTGTGCATGGTGGAGCTATTGAGTATGTCACTTTAATTTGCTAGCTCTGCTCAATCTGCTTCTGCATAATGTTGTGTTCAGATTGAAATGTTGAATAACTTCGGTTGTATATGTAATAATCCTTATTTGGCTTATTTGTGTCTCTTGCCATGCTGGTTTCCCTATTTCCCAATGTGTGTGTGAGCTCCTAAATTAAACTGTTACACTATGCCCATCCAAGATGACGAATCATTATGTCAATCAATTCAATTGTCATGGGCTTTGAATGCTAGACTCAGCTTAAATTACTAGTTATTTAACTTTCTAAGGTTGCAAAAAATGCAAAAAGAACTTTGTGATCGATTGTATAATCCAATGAGAAATAATCTCTTTTCAATATTCAATGTGATTTGTTTTTTATTCAGTCTCTCTGGCAACAAGGGATTGTGCGGTGTACCATCTCTTCCGTCATGTCCTATCTTTTGGGAGCATGGCAGATTATCCACTCGGGGTAAACTTGCAATAGGCTTGTCATGTCTTTTTGTTTTTTGTGTGGCACTGCTGCTGGCATATATCTACATCAGGAGGAAAAGGAACGATTATGATTTTACTCTTCCTCACGAGTTAATGTGTAAGTATGATTTCAATAAGATTCTGTGTTGTCGTGCATTTTTTCTTTATAATATTCCTAGTGATGTCTATTGGCTTTCTGGGGCTAACGTGACGTTGCTTTATTTGCTTTCTCGGAGTAGTAGTTAGTTGCTCTTTTCACTAAGTCGGAGTCTTGTATGAATATATATACACAGATTTAATTTTTGTGCAGTATTTATATTAGTTTTTCTTGTTCTTGCAAACTCATACTGGTTCAAATTTCAATGAAATCTAACTGCTCCTGTCATGATCGTTGAAAGCATCCTTCATAAATCTTATTTTACTTCAGCTGTCATGTGTATTATTCAAGTTTTATCTCATGTTCATTCTTTCAAAAGTGGCAAAATAGTATACATTCTTATTGGAATTTATATCATGATTTAAGTTGATGTACGAGATCTTCATTAATCATTATTTTTTCCTATGAATAACCTCCATTTCCAGTTTAATCTGGGGTTGGATATAAGATAAATGAAGTATAAATCATTTAAATCCAATCTAACCGTTTGTTAGTGGCCTTGTACATAGCACGTGCTGTAATATTTTGTTTTCTTTCGTAAAATGGATCGTCTTATTGAATTTCCCATCTAGCAAGTGTTAGGTTCGAGCTGCTTAAATTCCACCAAATTATGAGATATTCAGTTTTATATGGACTTCTTAGTTTAAAGAGTTCTATTTATCAACTTTGAATATTTAAATCCTGTGCTAATTATCGACTGTTCTATGATTTCTTTTGCAGCATTAGCTGCCAAGAGAAACCGCTATCAGAGGCAGAAATCATTGATGCTTCTTGAGCTAGAGAGTCAACATGCCAAGGGACTGCCTTCACCTTTTACTCCACTATAACTTCTTTTTCAATTGATATGGAAGATTCATTTCATAGGTTTCGGCTATACACACACAGCTATTGCTTAGAGAAAGTAATTAAATGTAACAGGCTAGCAGCATCCCCCCTCGGCCATAGGCAAGGTCACATTAGAAAGAAAGAGAAAAAAAATGGTTTATGGGGTTGGTCTGCTTTTCTTCTACAACTTTGTCATGTGGAGGATTGTGCAAGATACCTATTGCCATGCACAGTGAAAATTGTTTCCTGAATAATCAAAGAAAGGAATATCCCTGGTTGTATCTCTAGCCATCTGCACCTTTTGATGAACACACATACCTGACAGAAATAAATAACCCCATCAATGTATACAATTCGAGCCACAACTTGGCCTCCAGTTTTTCATGTTCTGCTCCATTCATACACAACCCTCTATACTGATTTATGTAGCAAAGCATCAGTGACTTTTGTTGTACATTGTATTATGTTGAAAATTTTCCACGGATTTACGATTTAGAATTGTTGCCAACAGCGCTGCTAATCTGCAACCTTAGCTAGTTGGCAGTCCTATGGATATCTAACAAACACTTTTATAGAATTTTTGCCATTCATTGTTAAACCTTAAGTAATGCGGATCCTACTGAACTTAAAATTACTACCTTCTGCGTCCACTATAATAAATTGCCGTAAACAATTTGTAATTCCTACATTTTCATTTGGCAGTTCAAAATCTAAGTACAGCTTCAATAACATTACTTTTCTTTTGAAAAATTTAATCTATCTTTTATTATGCATTTGTATCTTTTGTCAGTATATTTCAAAATAACTAATTAAATTATAATTAAAAAGGTATATCTAATTACTTACGGTTCATTTGGAACGCTAGATTCGAGAAAGACAGATCTTTCTTGGATAATAAAAGTATGGAAGAATAGAAACGGCTTTGGTTAAAATCTTCTTTCATCATTTGGAACCTTCCATAAAGTGAGAGGAAAAGAAGGTTTAGTACTCAATTTTATCTTCCATTAAAAACTAGACAAAAAGGACAATAAAGCAATAAATACGTTTTTAAACGGACAAATTATCCTCGTGTTTTTTTTTAAACAATTTTAACAGTTTGTCTTTAACCTTTTTAATAAATAATCTGCAAAATAATCTCACTTCTCATTATTTTCTACTGATTCCGTCCTTACACTAATTATTTTTTTTTTCACAAAAATACTCTTGATAAGGTTATTTTTCCACCTTTAACATATAAAATTGTCTTATTTCCGTAAAAGTTAATAGAGTAGTCATTTTTCTTATTTTGATAATAAAATAATGGAGTGCATTGATTTTTAGTTGATGAAGTATTTGCTTTCAGTCTTTGGTGAAAGAGTATAACTTCCTCTGAAATTCATATTACCTCTGGACTCGTATATTTTCATCATCTTATAATTTTTTTTTTCTTACAAGACTTTGTTCTAATAGTCTATCATTTTTTATAAAACGCCCTTAATTATTTTAGTTCTTAAATAATAATCTCTATAATTAATTATTTAGGTGAGAATAATTAAATAAAAAATTTGACATCAGTAGTCTTTTCAAAACATTTTAGAAAAAATATTATAAAATACAAATAAATTTATTAATGTTAGCTACTTTTACTAACTTTCTTAAAATGTGAATTAGTTATGTACACCTTATAAATTGAGACGCGGCTAAAATATCTAATTTTAATTAGTTAAGAGTATTAATTAAGTTTATTTAATATTTTTATGTTGAAAAATAAGAAATACATTTCTTAGAATATCTTAACTGTATTTACAGAACATAATACTCATCTTTAAACGTAAAAAATAGCCAAAAAATTAAGAGTTTTTGGTAATAACATAATATAAAAGATCAAAATAGAATTTAAAATTATGTAATTTTCATATATATTAAATAAATATTATATATATCTGTCTTGATGAGATATTATTCTTTACTCTATTTCAATGTTAGAGATTTGATGAGATGGATAAATCTAACTCTTCCATTTAAGAGATGATTCTTCAGTGTTTTGAGAATTCAATTAAATGAATGATGATCCAATACTTTACTTTATTTTAGACTCATTATTCTATGATCTTTATTGCTTGATGAATTTAGAAAAAGAAAACATACATATTTGATAGAAAGAAAGGATCTTGTCTCCACGTTAATTAATTTTATATATAAATATTATTATTATTATTATTTTGGTAGACGTATATCAAATAGCAATCATCACCAACAAACCATTTCTCAGTAGTCCAATTACTATTTTATCATTCATTATTAATTTAGTTACTCAATGATTGTTCCAGTTAATATGCGTCTTTCATACAAAACATAAAACTTTATATATATATATATATATATATATATATATATATATATATATATATATATATATATATATATATATATATATTCTTTAAATAACAACATTAAATAAGTTTAATTTGGAATTTGCAAATATCAATGTAACATCTCTAAATTTTACCATCTAAGCAATTATAATATGGAGATGATTAATAAATATAATATATACATATCATATATAAAAGTAGTTCAAAATATAAACCTCCTTATGGATTTTGCATTTATGATACAAAATAAAAGTAAAACATACATAAAAAAGTGAATCATGCGCTTCATCAACTCATGACACGAAATCTCAATATCTATCAAATTTTTTACTCACGTGTAATATACAAATTTAAAAACAAAACAAATAACATACTAAAGAAAATGGTAAGCTAGAAACTTTAAAATGTAGAATCATAAAGTTTAAATCTTCTATATTAACCAAAATACTACAACTCAAACACTCATCAATCATCTCATACATCACTTTATTATTTTCATTTCTATACAATAATACATGCTATACATACATTGACTCATGTACAAAGAAACTTGGCTCCACTTCCGGAACACTCTTGCATTAAATAGACCCAGAAGTTTGCACTTGTCATACAAATTCAAACTATGAATGCACACAATGCTCAATAAACCAACAATCTTATATGACAAGGTTAGTCCACCTGTGCTCTGACCATTTATAATTTAAACTGCAGTCACTCAATCTAAACTTCCATTGACTCTTACCACCCAGTAATCTTCATATATTTGATTCGAATATACTAGTAGAGTCTGTATACCTCCTTCTAGACGAATCCCAAGACAATGTACAATCCTAAACATCTCATCACGGGTATCTCCTTTCCTGAAGATACTATGTCTCAGTTACAAACCATAATATCTCAATATAATATTATACATCATTCATAATAAAACTAAAACACACCAACAAAATAGTTCAAGCTCAGTTCAATAACCAATTTCAAAGATTTATACAATATCAAACATCAAATTTCATCATCTTATCACATACCATGACTCTATCAACATAAAATTCTCCAATACTATACAAATCAAGTATAAGAATTTAATTTCAAATAATTCAACCACATGCCTCGTATGAGAAATTTGGAACTTGGTAACCACGTCACCCCAACATCGAAGTCATCTACCTAGTGGCGGCTCAAAAATTTAGGAGCCTTAAAACAAATTAAAAAAAAATGAGACCTTTTTTAAATTAATAAAATAATAAATTATATTTTATGTAAATTATTTTATCTAAAATTTACGTGAAGTTTAACTCTTTTTTTTAAGTTTTGAATAACCTGATTCATGTCTTTTTAGTTGACATATTTGTATATTTTTATATAAAATTAAAAACTATAATATATATAATATTGATATATAACTTATAAGTATATAAAATAAAATGGACCTAAGTTAAAAAGATAAAACCTGATTGTGAAAACAATAAACTTAATTGTAGTATCTTGTCTTGAAGTCTCAAGTCTCTTTAAATTTAATTTATAAATTCTAAATTTCTAATACTCTTCCCTAAATCTGCACAAATTATTTTCAAATTAATTAAACAATAATAAAAAAATTATCAATTTATCAATGTGATATTAGTTTTACTTGATATTAATGCACTCAAAAGAGGAATTGAAAAAATGGTCTAACTTGATGACAATCAAAAAGTCAAGTTGAAACAATATTAGGAAGAACCAATTGAAGAGTCAGAGAAAGGAAGGAGATAAGTGAAGAAGACAAATAAAGAAAGATGATCTACCATAAAGTTTTATTGGAAAATAAAATTATCAATTAATAAAATATGTAACTACCTTTCCTTACCGAGTCACCTATAAAAGACTCTAAGCTACGGCTTGCAAGGATAACTGAACCTGCAACATACAATTATGATCAATGATCTAAACTTACTCTAAGGATCCAAAACGAAAACGAACAAAGATCATTCTTGATGCCTCTAAGACTACATGCAAGTAAGTGCACATAATTATTATTTTTTTTCGAAAACCCTAAACTGCTCAAGAATAGGAGAAAATTGGCACTTACCTAAACCAAAATGGTAACCTGTTAAACTTGCTCTACCTTATACTAGGAATTGGATGGGGGCTTTAGATCTTCAATCTGAAGCAAGAGAAGAACACTAGATTTTTGAGAGAAAGAGAGAGAGCATAACAGAGAGAGGTATAAGGTTCTCTTGTCTAGAGAGAGACTGACTTCTGTTAAAATGATTTTTTGATTGAGGTTTAAATTGAGAATAGATGCTAATAACAACTATACTATTCAAAATCATTTAAGGTAAATAGTCAGAGGATCACAAATACAAGGGAAAAGACATGGAATCAAGTTCCTTTAGACAAATTTCAGATTACAAGTTATCATACAATATGACATATACATGTCTTGAGCCATCCTGAAAAAGGATAAATTCATGACAAAAATAAGAATTTTCACAATAAGAACTAGTGAAGTAGCACAAATATGGACAACATAATGCTTTCCTTATAGAATTTATTCAAAGTGTGTATTATTCTACAAACACAACTTTCTTTGTAATAAGAGAATAAAGTGATTGAGAATATAGTATAAGAGAATCCCTAACTAATAGCTAGATCTTTGTTTTCCCTATTTACATATCATTGATATGATATGATAATCCACATGAATTAAATCTAATAATTTAACTAAAATGGAAGGTTACATGGAAAATTGGTGGTAGAAAGGGGTCTCGGAAAATATATTCATAAACAAACAATGTGACAACCACAGAGTTTATGCACACAATCACCATCAATCAGGCATAAGAAGAGCATAATAATACAAAAAATGAAAGATGATGGTTAAGTTAGATAAAACTTTAATTATACCTGGAAAACTCTAAACAAAAATGTTGTTTTAGTGGTAGAAATGATTTTTTTTGTTTTATCTAAACCATGATAGCAAATTCATAACATATGAAAAACACTATTAGCTCTTATTGAAAACATTATTACTATCAGAGTCCTATAGTGGTCCAAGGATGCTTCATCCTTTTAATCATCCAAAAATTTTACTGCTATATAACTTATCTAAATTTTCTAACATTGTCATATATCTAAGACTTATTTATAAAGGTAAGGTAATACTACACTTAACATTTGACTAAATGAACCTGCAATTAGAAATTCATCAATAATCAAAATAGAATATATACAAATATTAGTGTTAGAATAAGTGTCAGAATAAGCTCACTTTACAAATACCAAGGAGGAAAAACTTTAAGCAAAAAGTTATAAATACCAGTATTTACATAAATAGTAATAACACAAATATGCATGTTCAAATCATTCATGGCCTTAATGCCACTGCCAGGTTTTCATATTCAATTTAGGAAAATTAGGATAAACTCAAAATGAACAAAACTAAATACATTTACCAAAAACATAAGCAAATATAATCCATTCTAACCCACAATCAAGCTACAACCCTGACTATTCACCTTCTTGATGGATGAATTCAGTTCAAACTTAATTTTAATTAAATATTAATATAATGAAAATTTTACCTTATTATATTTGTTGTCAGTAGTACCATTACTCAATTAAAATTAAAAATAAATTTCAAACCCAATCAACAAATTAATAGTCTTTTCTGATGCACCTTTCACCTTCTTCATTGGATATAAGTTTCAATTTCAATTAAAATAAATCATCCCCCAATTAAAATTAATACAATTAAAATATTCAAAACAAATTTCACAACCCAATAAAAAACTAAGAGTATCTAATGTTTTACTGTTCATATTTTTAATTGAATTGAAAGAATTTCAATTTTTAAAGAATTCACTTTTAACGTAATTACCTTTTCACAATTTCACCATTTATGATTTTAAGATTTACCATCTCACAGTTTATAATTAATTATTTACAATTTGTATTACAATTTCACAGATTTATGATTTTATAAGTTTGTCACAATCTATCTATAATCTTGATTTTAACTATTATAATTTTTTCTAATTTATTATTGTTATATAAAATGTATAAAAAAAAGAGACAAAAAATAAAAAACAATTCATTTTATCTTAAAATTTTTACAGAAAAAATAAAAAAAAAATGAAGTATTACATCAATGATATTTACTCTAGAAGAAGTACATTCTAGAATGATGGATATAGTCTTCACTTCCTTTTTCAAATTTAGTTTTTTGTTAACAATTATGAAAAATCTATTACATCAATGATATTTATTCTAAAAGGAGTAAATTCTAGAATGATGGATAAAATCTTCACTTCCTTTTTCAAATTTAATTTAGTTTTTGTTAACAATTATGAAAAGTAACAATTGCATTTTTTTATTGTTAATATAAGTAAATAAACTATTCTAATGGTTAATATCAAGTTTAAGTTTATTTATTTAATTAACAAATGAGAGTGAAGCAATATTTAGTGAGTTGGAATGGAATATTTATTTGTTTAAACAAATGGGAATAATCTAATATTTATTTTGTTTAGGAATCAAGACTAAGATCAGTTTAAATACACATTCCTCTTTTAACTTTTGAGGCGTCTTTTAAGGACAAAACCATAATAAAGGTTCAAAGAAGACAATACTATGGATGCCGTGATTGACCCTGATGTCATCTCAACGGACTTAACTTCGAAACATTATATACACTAGACTTATGATATTTGAGAACTAAATTGACTTTAACATCAAAATGACTTTTGCAGGTACCTCCCTATTCATCCCAATCATCGGAGACCGACAATGGAACGGAGACCGACAAAAGAGCTGATAAGTTGATATCTAAAGAGAATTGTTATTAACTTCTAAGTCCTATAAGAACAATAATAAATTATAGATGTAAAGTTTTCAAGAGACTTATTTTTATAGTAAGGTATTTGATGAACCTTGTTGAAGTAGTCAAGTCGTAGATAAAACTAATTTTCAAACTTTTATTTTTATTGTACCATATTTTCAATATCTAAATTTCAAAGTTTACTAATTTGAAAACAAAATACCTTAACTTAATTTGTTGTTCTTCTTCTTTATAAGATGTCTTCTTTTGGCAAGTACTTAATATTTTGTGTTTTCTATAGATCTTTCCAATCTTATTTATTCATAGTTAAACATGTTTTTGAATTTATATTTTTTTCTAAAATTAGAGTATGAATTTCTAATTTTTATCTCATATTATTATTTATTTTCTTAATTATTAATTATTTGATCCGAATTACTTGTATTAAGATTTGTTATTCTATTTTATGGATTTATTCTAGATTATACATTTACTTTAATATAATTAAGATAAATTTTTTCTATATTTATATGAGACAGATATATTCTAGCTTATTTGTTGATAATCATGTTTTAATCTTTTAATGGATAAGACTTGTCTTAATCTAATTTCTAATTTTCATTTTATCTACCACTACATCTATAATTTTCAGAAATTTAGTTTTCAAAATGTTTAATAATTAAATTTCAAACCTAAGTTTCAAAAGTTTACAAAATTTCATATATTCCTTCTAAGAATTAATATTTAAAAAATATGTCTTCGATAAAAAAAATTAAAAATATAAGGATGGGAAAAATAAATCTTCCTTGTCTTTATGGCCCATTGTGGTGGTCTTATTTATGCATTTTTTTTCTTACAGAAACATGAAACTTTAACATTAAGTATTTGTTACTTTTTTTTTTTTATACATTACTTAACTTTCTTACTTTTGCTCATTTTAAGTTGTGAGATTTTTAAACACAGAAATCCTAACTTATCTTATCCATTTTTAAATGAGTTTTAGAGAATATATTTTAACTTTCTGGAAAGTCCATTCCAAATTAAATGGGTGCATAAAGAAACACTCATTAGCCCATTCACTGAAACCACGTGAACCTTTTACATGCTATTCTATTTTATATTGGGAATTGCTTCCTGTACCCCTTATTTGTTTCCTGTATTCCATCATATTTTTAAAATGCTAAAATTATCTTGGAGGGGCAAAAAATGGCTTCTGAAATAAATATTTGGGGGTGTAAAATGACTTCTGAATTTATTTTTTCAGAATAAATTTTGGAGGTGTAAAATGTAGTTTTGAATTTTTTTTTTGAAAGTTTAATTTAAATCTTGAAAAACATTTTTAGGAAACATGTTACTGAAAAACTTTTTTGGAAACATATTTTAGAAAACATTTTTCGATAGTCAATTTTGCATTCTCAAAATTAATTTTCAGAAATCATTTTTGAATTTCAAAAAATATTTTCTGAAAGTCAAAAACCAACTATAAGAAACATTTTTCGTAAACATTTTCGCGCACCCCTCAGCGTTCGGAATTCGTTTTCTGAAAGTTATTTCCGAAAACAGATTTTTGGAAACGCCTTATCCCACATCTTCACTCGCTCATACGAAATCAAAATGCTTAAACCAAAATTCACTCACCTCGAGAGCACCACTTACTGGAGAACTCTGCACTGCACCATAACGGATTGCCCACCACACAACTCGAAACAGTCCAACCATCACAACTCTTCATTCTTTTCAATAATCTATCAAGGGTAACGGTAATATTTCAAAAAAGTAATTGGGTGCAAAAAGGAAATGTACGGTGCAGGAAGCAATTGCCTTTATATTTGCTATTAGGTTACCCCATTTTTATGACGACGCATTCTTCCAGGACCTCCATAATATTATTCTGCACCCGCATAGCAAGTATGAAAAGATGAAAATATCCTTAGGGCAAAAGTTTTAAGGCCTGCTTTCCCTCTCATTTACGATGGATTGACCCAATCGGAATAATATTTCTCTTTCATTTTTAACTTATGAATTGACTCAATCGTGAATACATTACTGTTTTATTTATTTATTTTTTCTTTCGAAATAGTTTTGCTTTCGATACAAATTACTTCCTGCATTAAATAATTTTATAATATACTAATAATATCTTTATTATTTTTATTTTAAGATTTATATATTAAATCATTTTTGTTCTCTCTATATGTACAGTAAGTTTTAACTACGATAAATATAAACAATTATTTATTACATAATATTAATTTTTATTTTTTCAATCAATTAAATATTAATGATTATTTTATTTTTTAAGAGTTTGTTAAAATGAGATATTTTATTGTTAAGATATTTACAATTTTAGTTGGTTAAAATGAGATATTTATAACTTTTAATTTGTTAACACATTTTTTTTTCTTGATTACACTTAACATTTCACTCAATTGAGAAGAAATAGAAAAAATTATATAATAAATAATTTTTAAAATAAAAATAATAAAGACAATTTTGACATTTTAAGAATTTGTTAAGTGCATGAATTAGTTTGTAAAGTGTAGAAAGCAATTATTACCTTATTTCAATATAGAACTAATAATGACTTTTGGATTGAAAATTGAATTCCATCTAAAATATAAAATACACTTTTAAATTATATAATTTAGAATACAATTTTTATTTTAAATTATTTTTTGAGTTGTATAGAATTTAGATTAAATATTTGTATTTTCGATTGATCAAATATTGACACAATGTGTTTATATTTCAGATTATATAATATAATATCCTAATTCACTTTTTTTTTTATATATTTTCATGAAATCCATTTTGGACATTTCATGAAGTATATAGATGTTGGATGATACTATGGATGTGTAGGAAGAATGCGTCTTCTTTTGACTCTACTTTTGGTCCATTTATGACAATGCTAAATGCGATTTGGTGGGGTTTCCAAAACGCGGTGGGAAAACCAAACGCGCGTTCTGAAATGGCAGTGTTTGCGTAATAGCATCCATCTAAAAGCGTATCTACAACGACATTCATCCAGTTTTGACCAAGCCAAAGCCACGGACACTCACTGACACAAGTGTTGAAATTGACTTTAACCAGCATGTGCTCAAATTGACTTTAATCACTCAAAAACATTAATTCCAGCTTAAGACTGTAAATTAAATTCATTTTTTTAACTTTTTCTCTACCACCAATGCTTTGACTGAAAACGCGGATTCACACTCAATAATTCTACTACTAAATTTTATAATCACTCATGTGTTATTAAAAACCATCAAGTGTAACGTCAACTTCGTATAGTTTGAGGATGTCTTAATAATTGTTATTTTATATGTATAATGGAAATTAAATCTTCGACTACATATTTGAAAGAAGAATAATTATCTATCAATGCTATCAGATTATGTGGTACCTGAAAATTTGTTAAGAAGGTTATACTTTTAGACTATATAATAATTTTTCATGTTATCATTGCATATCAAAAATACTTTCAGATATTCCATGCCGTTGCAATAAATCTAGTGTGAAAGAGTTACATGTTTTTTTGCACTCGTTTCTTGGTAGCAGCTCTTGTAGAATAAATTTTTTTGTCCACTTCTTATTTTGCACCCCTCTCAATTATTGCAGTCACATGCAGGAGAACAGTTTTCTGAAACATGAAGTGGTGATTAAACCAAAAGACTATAATTGAAAGTTTGAGTTGTTTGAACAAGATATTTAGAGCTCAATGTTGTCATTTGGGTTGCAATAAGTTGTGTTATTTGCTTTCAAGTTTTCTTAAAATTTGTTTTTCAGAATGCAATTGGCACCGGATTAGACGGGATTAATGTAAGTTAGTCCTATATTATGATTGTTCTTTTATGCATTTCAGTTGACCTTTTATTTTATTCAGTTAAATGTGAGTCAAACATAAATACCCAGAATGAAAATATATTGTTGGGGTCAATACAGTGAGAAAGAAAGGGTTTATATTAGATGGAATGGGTATTGATTGGTCTTTCATAATAGATTTACGGTAAAGAGATCTGAGATTATTAAAAACCTTAAATAATAATAAGTTTGTAAACATTTTTTCGTATATGTTAAAAATCTGATCATTGAGATATCATTAATGAATCTTTTGAAAAAGAATTTACACAAAAAATTTCTCAAAAATAAAAAATGAATCAACTTTTCATAAAAAAATTGACTATTTTTGATTTAAAATCTTAAAGTAATGTGTTTATATATTTTTTTATATATATTACTTAACTTTTTGGTTATTACTTAATTTAGAACCTAAAAATGACAGCTTAAATTTAACCCTAGACTCTATACTTAATATAAATATTTTAGCCAAAATCCAAATCCTAAAATCTAAAACCTAACTCCTAATCTTAAAAATCGCTAGAAGAATGTAGAAATTGTCCACCTATACCAAAATGTCAAAAACTAAGTCTCCCACTTGTCCAAATCATTCAAAACAAAACACTATGCCATGTCATGTTCTAATCTCTCGTTCACATTTCACTCCTCCTTCCATTCACTACCACAACATTTATTTACACATTTTATAATTATATTCTTTTATATCACTACCATTAAGGAAAAGTATTAAACTGACAAGATTTTGCATCTTTCATGTCGTATTTAATAAATTGTACATGTCATTTTAAAATTTTAAAATTAAGATAAAAACACCTTGAGAAGAGTGTGATAAGAGTAGAAGTACTGAAATAAAAACTAATATTCGTTTGATTTTATAAAATCTTACTGGTAACTTAATAAAAATAATAAACAAATATATGTTTTTGTCCTCTACAATTTTTATGTGTTATATAATATAATTATGGTACATGTAAAAAACAATTTATCTAGCCTATTAGGTTGTGGGAGTATAGGGTTGGGGTTTAAATCCCTCCTCCTTTATTGAGATGAGTGGGGAATAACATATAGCATCATAATTTTTAATATTTTTCTATTATTTGGTCAAATTTATTGAGACACATGAAATTGTGTATATATTAACTATTTTTTTAATAAAATTCACTTATAACTCTGTCACTTTCAAAGTTTTTAATAAAAATAATATTATATAAGATGCACTGTCATCATTTCGTCAAAATAAGAGTGAAGGTTTTGGGGTGACCTGTCAGAGACAGTGACGCAATACGAGGGAAATTTTCTATGAATTTTAACGTAGTAAAACCATATAAGCTGGAATGTAAAAAGGAACTTACGAGGTAAAGCACGAAAATAGTGAAATTTGCTTATGAACGTAATTTTTTTTATAAAAAGTATGCAACTTGCATTTCGGGTTTGTAGATACAACTATACAAAAAAGTTGAAATTTTAAGTAAGATTTTGTTTTTCTTTTAATTTTAATCTAAAAGTCGTATTTTTGAAATATGATTTTAGAGTTTTATATACTTTTGTGTTTAGAAGAATACTTAATTATAAATATGGTTTTAGTGTAAATTAAATTATGTTATAATTGTGGTTATTAGCATAATTTTATTTGAATTTGAATGAGAATAATGGTTGATTTTGTTGATTATTGTCGCTATATATTAGGATTAATAACGAATTTATAAATAGAGAGAAAAAGAGAGAATATGTAATTTTGATTTTGAATTGATTGGAATTGAATTTTATAAGTTTTATAAATACTTGGTCACATGTATACAGGTAGAGTTGGCAAATGGGTCTGTAGGATTTGTTCAATATAGACTAACAGAGAATAAAAAGTTTTATGACGGAACTTATATAATATCTTGTATATGTTTTTTGGAATGAATTTTTTAAAACAACTTTTTACTTTTCTTTTTCTAATTATAATGTCTTTTTTTTTTTTTTTTAACGGGGATGATAG
>Ga0209700_106474_pt1 | contig 18057 bp, 9 predicted proteins | sample SiratroredBW_FD_187528 | JGI IMG/M metagenome (GOLD analysis project Ga0209700, IMG submission 187528) | Root nodule microbial communities of legume samples collected from California, USA - Siratro red BW (SPAdes) (version 2) | ecosystem: Host-associated > Plants > Roots > Nodule | place: USA...
GGAAAATAAATATTTTAAAAAAATCACACTCAGATTACTTATTTAATTAAAGGTACCGTCTTAGGACGGGCGTTGTGGGGGTGCTAACACCTTCCCCACACGTAACCGACTCCCGAACTCTAAATCTGATTTGCAAACTTGCTTTATCTTGTTTTTGGTTTTCCATAATTTTTCCTAATAAACTATGGTGGCGACTCCTCTGTTTTGAAAATGAAAATTATTTTTTGTTCGCCGTCCCCGTCGTGACCCCGGTTGTGACACCCCTAATTTGTAGATGGAGTGGTGGTAGGGTTCTTAACTTCAAAAACGTCCCTCACAATAACCTAGTGGGGTACAGATCTATGATTGACCACATACAAGTTGATCAAGTAATCGACAAAAAGCATTCTCTGGAATTTTATTTGTAAATTTTAAACTTTAAGACAAATTTTCTAATAACAATGACTTACTACAGTTTAAATGGAATCCATACAAGAACTTCGAGGCATCAATCCCGCTAGAAGCATACAAGGATGCTAAAATTTGGACAGCATACACTCCCATCATTTGATTTGCAATAGTGGAATGGCACCAATATGATAGAGTTCAATTACAATTTGGTACGTTCCAAGAAATGCCTACCCCACCTAACAACTTGGAAAAACTACACAAAATTGATATGCGAGGACGACATGGCGAAAATTGGCAGACTAAGCATGTAAGGTGGATAAACACGTGGAACAACTGTCGCGAACTAACATTAATTGGTCCTCCAATTCATGGACCTTTGTTCCATAATAGAGATTACATAGAATGGTACATGGCGAATTCAATATATTTTTTGTCAGTGTCGCATCTACTAAATGATCCACGAACACAACAAAATTCAATCATCCACAAGAGGATCCTTGTCGACATTCATTTGCAACTGTAACTATTATCCACCACGACAAGAACCTTACTGACATTCGTTGGCATCTGAACAATTTAATACACCTCAACCACACACGTATAAAGTGACATTTGTAATTGACGCTGTATACAAGAAAAAATGTCACCACATACATGATTTTTTTGTAGTGTTAGAGCATCCAGTTCTCGCCATTGATTATGTTTCATTTAACACAAAGTATTTCATGTATAATTAGCTAAAGTATTTAATGAATGTGTGTTTCTCATTAATTTTCCTCTTTATGTTCAATATATACTGCATAATTTCAATAAATAACAATAATTTTAAGTATTCAACATAACAACATTTAATAACAATTCACAAAATTGTTAATGCTACACAAACAACACAACCATCCATTACTCAAACAAACTATAGAAAAACTAATACACAAAAGTTGAAGATGTCTCTATAATATATTCTCAATTAAGTCACACTAGTCAATAATTACTCCTCTATAATTATTTTTTCCCTAACCACACTACACAATAATACAATAATGTACATTGTCACATCACTCTTTCATAATTGCTTTTCCTAAAGCCACACACCACAATAATATGTATTATAACATCACTCCTCCACAATTATTTTTTCTCTAACCACATTGCACAATAATATACATCGTCACAGCACTCCTCTATAATTGTTTTTCCTCAAGCCACACAGATAATAATGTAAATTATGACATCACTCCTCTATAATTTTTTTTCCTTGGCACACAATACAATAATATACATTAGCACATCAGTTCTCCATAATTGCTTTTTCAGAACCCACACAGGAAAATAATGTGTATAATCACATCACTCATTTATAATTTTTTTTTCAGGCCGCACAGTACAATAATGTACATCGTCACATCACTTCTCGATTATTGTATTTCCACACCAGACAATAATGTACATCATCACATCACTCCTCTATAATTGCTTTTCTTGAAGCCACACAAGTCCTCCATAATTGCTTTTCCTGAAGTCACACAGGACAATAATGTGTACTATAACATCACTCCTCCATAATTGTGTTTCCTATATTACTCCTCCATTATTTCTTTTCCTCACAACACACTTCTCAAAAATAGATTCCATACATTAGGATTATCATCAGCACCAATGTACCAACATGTTCTCTTTTAATGTGGATATGACAACACGTAAAAAATCCATCATCTTTTACACAATTCATTTCACATGTCATAAACAACCATTTTTATTTGTATCTTCATCATTATCCAACTATAAATCCAACCTCGCACCCCTACACCACTTGCAAAACATTCTTCCTTCTTTCCAAAACTTTTTCTTTTATCTTCAAATGGACCATCTTTGTATAACAGACACTAAAAAATGTTTACAATTCTGATCTTGTTGTTGTCTTTGCAAATGATCGGATAATAGAAAATGACGAAGGCGTAATGTCCATCTCCTAAATTTATCCGCAACCTTTACAGCTGTAGCTTCTCCCGTTTAAAGCAGAAAGTTTGTGGCGCTTTGGGACTGCAAGATCAAACAACATTGACGAAGTTGTATTATCGCCAACCTCAACTAACCAGACAAGGGAAAATTAAGTATGATGTTGTTCAGATACTAACTGATGAAAATGTTTCTGAATTGTTAAGTTGGAAGTCTTAATTTCCATTTCTTATAATGATTGAACTATATGTCAAGCTAACAAGATTTGTAGAGGAAATTTTAAGCCTTCTGAATGCACCCATTACATCCAACTCTTCTGTAAATCAAGACCCAATCAATTCAATTGAAGCAAAAATCTACTATGGAGGAGTTATGCAATGGGCCACCATAATAGAGAGTTCAAATGGTTACAGTCTAACCTACACATGTCTCAACCCTAAAAGAATGTCAATCCCACATAACTGCTCTTTTAATCAGTTATTTCACAACATATCATAAATATTAGCATGTGGAGACCGAAAACAAGTTACAGAAATAAACTACCGTCGTCCAGCTAGAGTTCGTAATTGAAAACTTGTACATGACACAGTACAAATGCAAAATGATGCTGACGTCCAACAAATGATTAACCGCTAGAAAAGTACTCAACTTCTTAACCCAAGTGTGCAACGTGAAGATTCAACTACAAGAATTGAACTGTTTGTCCAAACCAAAAATTTACACAGTGCAACACCAAGAATTAGTTCAAGACTTAGAGGATGGTACCTACATTCGACAAAACAACATCAATACTTTCCTAAATTAGTAGTGCTTTCATTATTGTCATGTTTATGTAGCATATCAATTTCATGTATTATCTTTCATTCACCTTTAAATAATATATATAAATTACTTTAATTAGCCATAAACAAATATTTCATTTTTGTTCATATTTTTATATATAAATTAATAACCAAATATTATTACATAATATTTCTCATTAAACTTATATATATATATACCCATTTTTATTTATATCATCTTTCATTTTAATTATTATTTATTTCTAATTTCACATTTTGGAAATTATATTATACACTTATTTTTTTCATTAAACCAAATAATATACTTATTCACTTATTTTCTTTATCATTACGTATAAATTAACTTTTATTTCAATTTTTCCAACCTTTTAATTAATATTTATTTACAGAAAATACCCAACAATTTTATTTCATTTTTTTTATTACAGATATTTTTTTAACAAACTTATAATACAAAATTTAATTCTAATGCCAATATTATAATTTATTATAGTTTTTCTTCCAATTTTAATTTTAATGTAAAATACAGTTACAAAATTATTGTAATTTATTCTCATTATAATTAATTGCTTCAAAATATCTATAAATATTTTTTTTCTTTATATGTTTATTATCACAACCTTATTTTATATAAATTTGATTAAATTAAATGATTTTTTACTTACATATTTTTTAATTTATCTCCTTCTCTAATATAAATTAAAAATAAATCCTCCCAAATTTTAATTATATTTTTAATCAAGTTTTTACTGAAAAAAAAAATATTTTTACTTATTTTCAAATTATAAATTACACTACCTAGATTTTTATTTAACATTTTCAAATTCATTTTCCAAAATCATTTCAAATTTTTAATTTACCAATAACAATTCACAAAAATTTAATACTTTTTATTATCTTTGAATCAAATTATATTTAATCTTAAATAGTTTTTCTTTTATCTCACAACTAATTTTAAATTTATTCTCATTATTTTTAATTAAATTTTTTAAAACATTATAAAACTTGAAAAAAATAAACAAACGGCAAGAATTCGTTTTACAGGTAACCAAATTCTTAGTGTTATTACAAAACTAAACGTTAAATTCCAATTGGAAATTCGGCTCCTTTCCCACTTGAATAGTAAACCATGCTAGTTTGAAAAATAATGTTACAAAAGTATTATATGAAAAAATAATATAAAAAGTATATCACTCTCATAAAAATAGTAAAAACCGTGCTAGATTGGAAAATAATGTGAAGAAATAATATGAAAAGTGTATCACTCTGATAAAAATTTCGAGGAAGAAGATAGAGAAAGCTGTTCCAACAAAAAACTTGTTTCAAAAAAATATATTTTGAAAATTTTGTAAAACTCATTGTGAATAGTATCAAATATGATATAAAAAGTTTATTTTATTATAGAAAGTTCATTTTGAAATATATTTCATATATTCTGAAAAGTTTGTTAGGAAAACTTGATGCAGAACATTTCCAAAATAAATAATCTAGAATAAATGGTTACAGGGGTGCAGGAACAAAAAGCCTCCTTATGAGTTCTCTTTCTCTAAAAACACCTTGCATCTCAATTGTATGATGAAGATATTCTGCCATTTAATTGCCCTGAATGAATATTTCATATTAAAACTTCCAACAACCCATTAGTTTCGTCGTGCACAACAAATAAAATATGAATATCTCAGATTACCCTCTCCTAAAATTTCTCTTTTTTAATTGATGTTTTGGATTGCCAAATCCACAATGTAAGTTGTACATATTTTGAAAATTGAGTTCTTAAATAAAATAAAATTGATATGAATGTCTCTAATTCACCCTATGTTTAGAACATTAATAGTCATTCTAAAATGCATTTTTTAATCCTTTAAGTGTCATTTAAAATGTTCATTTTAAAAATAACAACTCTGAAATTAGATATATTATTTATATTCTAAAATAGCGATTTTGAAATGTAACTTTTATATTTTGAAACATTATTTATGTTCAGAAATTATTTTGAAATATATAGTTTATATTTTACAATGATCATTCTAAAATGTACTTTTTCGTATTTCAAATTGTTGATTTCACAATTTTCACATTATTCCACAATTTTTTTTTTAATTTCAGAATGGCCATTCAAAATATATACTTTTATAATCGAATGCTTATTATTTATATTTTCTAATGATCATTCAAAACTACTTTAATATTTCAGAATAACCCTTACGAATTTCAGTACATATTGTTTATATTCCTAAATAATCATTTTGGAACTAAATACATATTATTTATATTTTAAAATGATCATTCTTAAATGTATTCTATTTTGTATAAATACATTATGCAATGCAGATTCTGATATATAAAACATGCATTCGGAAATAAACATTTTAAAATATAAAAACACTCTAGAATGAAATGTCCATATAAGAGTAATTTTGGCATTTTTTTTCAACTTAAAATGGGTAGAGAAAGATTAAAATTTTTTAAGAAATAATCAGCCATAGTTAACAGTGAAAAAAATAGGTTGACCCAAGAAAAAGAAAAAAAAAAGGAGATAGCATAAGTAGATTTTAAACACAAACATACAAATTACGCAACTTCAACAAATTGAAAAACACAATTTTTATTATGGTCCATTTAAGCCAATAACATAACCTTCCAAAATTAACATATTTTCTTCTAATTTTGAAGGCTCTTATAATATTGGCCAAAGGGAGTTTCAGCAATTACATTAAAATTTTGTTCCTACGACAGTTTCTTGAGACACTTCATTAGTACATCTGTTTGTTCAGGCTTACCAACAGTTACACGAACGTACCCTTTCAGCTCTTTCTTGTCATAGTGACGAATCATCACACCCATTTGTGAGAGGTCCTCCTATGAACATAAAAATATTGTCTCAGTTGGCAACAAATTTGTAATAGATGTGTGGAAAAAGTTGAAACAAAAGGGTCTACATTTCTCAGTATGACATGCAAGCAACAAATGCATTGCATATTCTTCAATATTGGATGGAATTCATGTGGATCTTGTTAAATAACTTGAGTCTCACAACCTAGTCTCTAGTTGTTTAGACAAGATTCTCTATGAACACGTCTAGAAAAGAATAATAAGATTAAAATTATTTGAAGCTAAATTTTGTTTTTAACTTGTGCACAAGTTAATTTTAGTTTACTGAGACATTTTGTTTTTTCTTCTAACTCTCCTTTCCTAAGAGTGGTTATGCACAAATGGGTCCAAAACAGACCCTAGAATCAGTTTGTTTAAGATTAAAAAAATAGTGATTCTAGTATAAAATAATTTAGTGGTTAATTTTTTTTCTTAAAAAAAGCAGAGAAGATTTATTCATGTTTATTTACAATCAGAAAAACATTCTTAAAAAAATAGCTGTTTTGCTAGAAGTTGTTTCAACTAGCTTTTGATTACAATCAGATTTCTGATTCTTCTGATAAAATAGCTGTTTTACTAGAAGTTGTTTCAACTAGCTTTTAATTACAATCAGATTTCTGATTCTTCTGATAAAATAAACGTAGATTTTTAAGGATGATTAATTCTTGGTATCATCTGATGCACCCATCCAGCATATTTCTAAAATTGTCTTTTAACACTTCTCATGATAGAATGAATAAACACAATAAAAAGCATGCCAATTACACTGTGGAAGTAGGGTTATTTCATCAATCATCAGAAAACCACAGGTAGCAAAAAGCATTAGTAAAATAATTATTCTTTATACAACATGTTGTCCACTGTTTTTTAAGTGGTTATTATCCTAAGGTGATCAGAATGGTAAACTTTTGGGGTACAGGAGAGATGTCTGTCAAATAAAATACCAAACTGAAATGAAGTACCAAAATTTGCACAAAACAATAATTGTACCAAACATTTATAAGTAAACATAAATAAAGAAAAAGTTTATGTGTACAGAGATATGGAAAAGAAGGTTACCTTTAGCTTCTTTGCGTCCTTTCCAGAAGTAACCTCACAAAGAATGAAATTAGAATGGCTTGGAAATGGCCGAAGGAATGGAACTTCCTTCAAAAGGTCATAAAGCCTCCCTCTTTCTTTGAGCAAAGCATTTTTTACATTCTGTATGTTAAGACTAACACATTAGCTTTCACTTGTTTTGACAATAATAAACGAGTAAAACATGCAGGGTACTTCAGTATTTTGCATATCTTGTAATTGCACCCAGTATGGTTATACATGTGACAGTGCTGGAAACAATTGTGTTAAGGACTATTAAACTCCTATAACAACTTTCAATAACCCAAATGAACTAGTGGATAACCAATTAACATAAAATACATGTGTTATATGTAAAGGTACAAAGGAAAAACCTCTAGATAGGTAGGATTTTGCAACGCTGCACATGCAGCAATTTCAGCAGCAACAGATACATTATATGGCTGCTTTGCTCTCCAAAGATACTCAATTATACTCGAAGGAAAAGCTCCGTATCCTACTCGAAGTCCAGCTAACCCTGAGACAATTTGAAAATTAAGAATTTGAAAGGTTTACATTATTAGGACAAGGACCCCAAGTTAAAAAGTAACTAACCATCAGTAACAGTATTTTGCACATAAATCAGTATCTAATCCATAAACTGAAAATTTACAAAGAAAATTTGATTTGTAGAGTGGTGTTGTTGGCTATTCAGCGTTGGTCCTAAGAATTGAGGTCTACAAAACATTTACTAACGGAAAGTCATTCAGGTCCAACATAAACATTCTGCTTCCCATTCCAATCCTGTATCCAACATATACTAAATATAACTCTTTTAGCTCTTGTTCACTCCAACCAGTGTCATGAAGATCTTCTATCCATTCTTTTTTGATTTCAAGATCTTTGACTGACATGTTTTAAGATAATTTCCAGCTGAGTTTCAATCCAGTGTGCTTCAAATAGTTTTTGAACACTGTTACCAGTCCCCGACTACCATCTCATCATTCCGACAAGTTCAAACCTCTATTTTGCCATCTGACTGTTTTCAACATCTTTTGCCGCTGTTCACTAGTCACGTTTTACGGGTACATTTCCAACCATCCCCTGCCAGATCTAGACTGGTCCAATCAGGCCCAGTCCAAGCAGAATTCACACATAAACATGACCCAGCTGTTAGTATTTGTCACTTGCAGCAGTATACCTTGGCGATGCTTCAGCTGATCTCACCATTGCCAGATTTGTGCAGCCCTCCTGTCCCAAATCTGAACATGGTTCTGGCTTGTGACCCCTTTCTGATGTTTTTTGCCAGTTTTTCTCTCTCCTTGTTGACCTCACACTCAAATTTTCTCTCTTTGGTTCAATTAATGCAGTGTGGGATTGCAGAGGAATCACCATAGCCCCATGGCTTTCCCAAAAAAAAACAGCCTGGCCTCAACATGGCTATCCCAGAGAATCATCCTGGCCCTGCAGCTTCCCCAGCAAATCATCTTGATCCACCATTCTACAATCACAATTACATTGTTTGATTTTTTCTGAAAGGGTATACATATATGAAGCTCAAAGCTTTGAAAGTTGCCGCTAGAGGAGTGTTAGAATATATGAAAATATCTTATAACTTAGTTTCTTAAATTATCCATTACGATTAGTTTTCCCATTTCACATAATTCCTAGGATTGTTGGTTATCATATTTGTTTATCTCATGATTTGTTTCTCTTAGAAACTAGACTTAAGCCTAACTCAATCCTATAAAAGTGGCTTGTAAGGTAAGGTTTGTACCTATTAATATAGTATAATTTATTTATATGTCTAGCTGATGTGAAATCTCCTACACACCTCTTTAGGCTAAGGATTGGACATTTCAAGTGTGGAACTAGACATTTGTGAGTGGTCTAATAACAGCTCAGTAACAGGTGACTCAGTAGACCCACAAATCTTACTAGGATACTATGCTACCATCTAAGAAAGTAGTTTTCAAGTCTATCTCAACTTTGAAAGACCGGTTTACACCTACTTATATATTATAAAATGACTATATCTCTAGTTGATGTAGGATATCCAGTACTTTTCCTAATTCATATTAGAATTATGAATAAATAAACACAATGTAATACATCTTAGTTAATATCAATTGTGTTTCATTTATCTCTCTTCCTCCCTCTACACCTAAAAACTCCTAATTTCAATAATCATCAAACACCACCTTATTTGTCGCTACTCCGTACTTGTTTTGTGAAAATATTGGTGTCCAAGTCAATTTACTACTATACACAACTAGAAACAAGTATTCAACTTAAAATTCAGTGATTAAATAGCGGCTACTGGTGGTATAGCGCTATAGCAGTCTGGACCTAGGCTGATCCACTGCCGCACAACGGCTTCACAGTGCAGCTTCCATGAAAATTGCAATCACCATCAAGATGGGCATCAGATTTAAGGGAAATTTCTATTATGATTCATTGACCCTGTGCCCCACCACCTCTTCTATAGTAATCTAAGCAAATAAAACTTTTACGTATACATATTTAGGTTAAGTCAAATTTAACCTAAATTGACCAGGCTCTAACCCTTGTCATCATTCTCCATAACAAAAGAAACCGCAGAGATTATACTGCATACCATAAAATAAAGAAAAATATAATAATCTCAAATTTTCAACTCAGTTGCATGTATTAGCATGCAGACAAGATGCCTTAAAAAATAGTTTTGTTAGAGTTTTGATCATATCACATAAGGGAACAGGTTTTACAATACAAAAAAAAAATTATGATAAGGGGTCATGATATGTCAATTCATATTCAAGTTTACTCGTGTAAAATTGGGAAAGAAAAAAAGTAGTAAAATACCAGCTCTTTTGCTAAATGTCCGAAGAACAATCAAATTCTCATGTTTCTTCACCCAACTCATCTTCGATTCAATTGCTGAAAACTCAATGTACGCTTCATCCAGTATCACCAATATGGGAAGGTCAAGTATTTTTAGGAGAATATCATCGTCAATTACACTGTCATGAAATTGTTAGATTTAGATCCATATATACAATACCATAAGCAAACAAAGGAAACTCAAATTTCAAGCATATTAATGATAACAATCATCTCAAGTCTTACTATATCCTGACTTCGGATTGTTGATGAAAGAGAAATATACTGCCTTCATTTGTGGTACAACTTATAATAGGACACTATAATATTGCACACTATTTTGTGTTTGGTCAGCCAAAAAAATAAGTACATTATATCCAGACGTGCAAGGGGTACCCACAAAATACAGTACAAGTGCCTATTACACTATAATAATAGGGAATCACTGACTGAACAAAAGCACAATTGTAAAGAAAAGTGCACAAGGAACTCCAGTAGATTCGAAGAACAACAAATTAATTGAAAAGGAAAGCACTAGTACCATACAACTCTATTCACTTCAGCATAAGAAAGATAACTGACAGTTACCTCCCATCTGGATTATTTGGAGATGTCAAAAATATGCATTTGGGCTTCTCTTGTTTAACAACTTCTGTGATCTGTTCAACATTCAAGCTGAAGTCTGGCTTCCTTGGAACTGCAGTTTAAATAATGCAGATGGTTATGCACATCTGACATGGCATAATAAGAAAAAGTCAAAACACAGTAAGAAAATCATAGACTGCAGGGAAGACAAGGAATGATAAAAAACATAAAGGGAATGAATCAACCACAAAACTAATGATCGTTTTAGTAGACAGGTCTAACAAAACAACAATGTAACTATGATCATCACATATTACCCACAATGCGGTAATAAGGTAATTCGTTTACAGCCTTTTGTTACATTGGACAAGTACAAAAGGATTCACATCATGACAGGAACAATTTTATCTGACGAGACTGAAAAGCTAAAGATCTAAGATTGATTTCATGAGAAACCCCTTTACCGTCTAAGGTTCAATCAGTTTTACAGATATCAGTTTCTGATTCTACATGTATAAAATGATCTATTTTTTTTTTAATACATTTTGAAAGCTGCCTTTTGGTAATGTTATTCTTACCTTTGATAACAAGTGCTCCATTTACTGCGGCATCAAATTCATACATTGTGAAAGTCGGAGGACAGTCCACAATCTTGTCCCCAGGATCAAGGACACAGCTATAGTATACATAGAGAAGCATGTATCATGGTCATTGTCATAGCTATTATGAAAACTAGCATAAAGAGAAAAAGAATTTGAGGCATATCTAAAACAGAAAAGGTATTGGTTTTAACCGCATTATCAAGTCAATAAGCTCATCCGCACCACATCCCGCAAGAATATATTCAGCTTCAAGTCCAGAATCTTCGGCAAGGGCAGCACGCAATCTGCGGCTCTCTGGATCAGGATAGACATATGGGAATTTTATGGATCCTAGGGCTTCCATGACCTGTCAAACCTCTGATAGTCAACTCAAGCGTAATAAAGGGTGTAAGGTTCAGTAATTTGCTTACATTCACTTGAGCATAGTTTTAGAAAATATTTAAAACTTAAAAACTGAAAGATAGCATTACAACAAATCGCCATTACATTGTTAAACACCATATTAACATATACTCATTTGCCACTTTTACACAATAGTATGGAAGTTGCAGACATTCAAATATATAATAAAAACTCACCTCTGGAGGGGGACCATAAGGATTTTCATTAGCATCTAACTTGACAATATCCTCAGGCTTACGTCCAAGACGAGCAGATAAAACCTACAACAGAAAGCCTCTTTTTTAACTAACTCACATAGTGGTAGAACAATTTTCCCCACCAAAAGTAACCACAGACAAGTTCTTTGGCCCAGGGTCCATGACAAATGTTATAAAAATTAGTGTCAAATACCAAACTGCCCATCTCTTAGGGACAGGCAGAGAGACAAAATTAAAGTTGAAACACTTGCAATTTGAGTTCAGAGCGTTTGCAAGCAAAGAACCAATCTCACATAATAGAAATAATATTTTAGACCAAGAATCAATAATGCCACAAGGTACAAGAACTAATAAACATTTATCTTCAATTGCAAAGTAACACTACACAAGTTCATTACTAGAGTTAGGTTACTACAGCTAGGCAAACAGTAGAAATGAAACAAATGACAACTTCCTCAAAGGAGTTAACGTTTGAAGAAACAAACCTCAAAAGGCAAAATGGGCTGATAAGGAGACAACTTTCTTAGATGTTCTCTGATGAAGGAGTCACCTTTCACCTGCAGAGGACCATTGTTGACTTGCTCCGCAGGAATGGTAGAAGCCATTGCCACAAACTTTCTCTGATTCCCCTCAAATGAACAAATGGATTTTGGAGGCAACCCCACTTGCTGCTTCAGATTGGTATTGGACTTTATGCAGCACAGGGCAGCAGAGTTGTAGAAATCAATCACACCCATTAAAATCTACACACAGATAAGTAAATAGAAATAATCAATAAATGAAAAAGATTCAAAATGACCCAATTAGAATAGCATCTCAGAAGAAGGGAAGAAAAAGAGAACTTTGACACGATTTTCCCAGAAACAAAAAGAGATACAAGGTTAAGGGACATACCCTGCACTACAGGCAAATGGGGAACTTGACAGAGGTTGCTGGGAGACGACAACGATACAGAATGAAAAGTGGAGATTTGACTCTGAAGAATACAAATAAATCATGAAGGCTTAAAGGTAAACCCTACAGATCCACACAATGCAGAAAGAAAGACAAACAAACAAAATAAAAAAACACACACAAAAACACTATTAGGGTGTGATTTATGAATTGTTTACTAATAGAGAAAAGGTATAGTGTGTCACCTTTTAATTGTCCAATCTTATACTTTTTTATATAATATATATATATATATATATATATATATATACTATTTATTTTATAAAAATTAATATAATTAAATATATTATGTATTATATATTATATTAAAATTGTGTAAAAATGGAAGATTTTAATTATATAGAATTAAAAAATCTAAATATAATTGTACCGTAAATATTTTAATTGAAGCTTCTTTATTAATTTGTTTTTATTTTATTATGTTTTAATTTTTTATATCAGTATTATTTATTTAAAAAATTATATTATAAATTTAAAATATTATTGAAAATAAAATAGGAAAAAAATATGGGAATATTCATCATATGTTATTATAGATATATTTTAAATTTGGACAAATTAGTGACTTTATAAAATATTTTCTTCATTTTTATTCTAATTAAATTAATTTTTAATTTTATAAACCATGTAAATTTTAATTTTAATTTTTTATAAAATAGTTTTATTTAATTTTAGTTTTCTAATATATCAATCACTATTTTTATTTTTTAATATTACTTTTAAAATAAATAAAAATACTTATTTTAGAAATCATAAATTTGTATTGTAATATTTATTCACATTATAATTCAACAACATATTTATCATTAAAATATTGTATTATAGTATTATATTCATCATTCACAATAATTATTTAATATTTTGTTCAATATATAAATAATAAATTAATCAATGAATAAAGCAAATTATTTAAAATTAATTATATTTTAAAATTACAAAAAATTAAAATGAAACAAATTATCCAAATACTAAAATCAACTGTAATGTAATCACCTATTTTGTTTATGTAAACACTATTATTATTATTATTATTCCTCGAATTATAAGAGATACATAACTTTTTTCATTAATCTTATATAATATTGATAAAAAGTCGTAATATTTTATTTTAGGAAAATAAGTTTAATTATTTTTAACAAAATCAAACCCATTTCTTTTACATATTTTAGTTGATTATTTATATTGGGAAAAAAGTAGAAAAAAATGATAAAATAAAAACAAATTCTTAAGATTAAAACCTAATATGTGGTTCACAAATGTAAGAACTATACGTCATCTTAATCATTCAAAATCTTAAATCCTAGATGACCCTTGAGAATATACAAATAGCAACCTTTTTTTAGGGTTTTTTTCTCAAATATAATTATATTCTTTTGTTATTAAAAATAATTGTTTGACCTTTGATTTTTATAATTTTTTTAGTCCTTGATGTTTTGATTTGTACTTTAGAATTTTTCTAATTTACATTAAAGAATAAAAAAATAATTTAATTATTAATAAAAAATAATAGTTGAATATTACACTTATAGTATGAACTAATTCTAAAGTTATAATACATGTAATAAATCCCAACTTTTGGAAGGGATACATTTGGTATGTAAGAAGGTTTTATTTATATACTTTTATGGAGTTGAATTTATTATTAATTTAAAACCATCTAAAACATATATTACATTTGTAAGACTATGTTTGAAATAAAAATAATATAATTTTTATAAAAAAATGAAGTAATGTTAAGTGTTAGAGAGATAAAAAAGAAAGGTAGGAGTGAAATATACAAATTAGATCTTCTCCATTCTTATTCTACCATTAATCAACTTATAATGTTTGAAAAAATAAAAATCTTAGGAAATAGAATACATAAAGAATTTTATGTTAGTGTTATATATCATGATTATATGTAAGAAGGGAATAAATAATATCTCAAGCACAAATAGTTGCAAGAACTGTGGGGTAAAGACCATCTAAGCTTACCTAGAATTATGATATGTGCTTTTAGGGTTACACCATGTAATAAGCATTTAATTTCTCAAAATTAGTTGAATACTAATAACATGAATTGATTTTTATTAGAATTAATTTAATTATTAATTTATTATATACATTTTGTTTTGTCACCTAATTTGAAGGTGCTTTAAATTTTAAATTTGGAGAGCTTTTGTAGTTTATTTATCGATCATTAATTCTATAAAAGAATTACGAATCAGAATTTTAGAATTAGAAGTTTATTATTGATATATGTAAAAATCATATAGGATGGAAGATAAAGTTAAAATTTCATAATTTAGATTTTAAACTTATTTCATTAAATAATATGTAAATCTTATAAATTATGATTAATTTAAGAAGAAAATGTAAACTTATAAAGATTATTAAAGAATTTTATGTTTATAACTTAAATAAATAATAAAATTAATAAAATTAATGTTAACATACAAGACATTAACCTAAATAAATATAAATATATAAAATTGATGTTAACTAGACCTATACCAATTTTAGTTATTTTTAATATTTATTTAGTATCAGTTAATTTAATACTATGAGTTTGAATGGAAAGGGTGAAAAAAAAAAAAAAATGGAGTGGGAGGGATAGAAGTGCCCCTTGGCTAAGACGACGTAAAGAGACGAATTTGAGGTGAGTATGAGTCTTTTATCCCTTTATCTTTATGCGCACGGAAATATAAACTAGGAAAACAACCTATGAAAAAAGGTCAATGTTGTGAGAAAATAAAAAAGATACCTAATCAATTATCCCTTAACACATAATCAATTGAAGTTATTGTAATGAACCTTAATATATTTTTTATTAATGAAATTTTATTGTTGACATATTACCATTTATAATTTTACATATACATATATTCAACTTTTAAGTAAAATGAATTTTTAAAATTAAGTTATAATATTGCCGTCATAAGAAATTTATAACTTTTTTCTCCAATTCATTATATCTTAATTTAATTATTTAAAAATTAATCTTAACAAAATAAATTTTAGGACATTTTAGTAAATAATTAAATTAAACATTTAATTCTAATTTTTCTCGTTTACATTAATCACATCAATAACAAATTATCAACTTATTTTCACTTACTTTCTACTCACTTCCCTAGTATATATTCTACATTCAAAAAATCTAAATTTCTAATTTTTTTTCTCTTCCTTTTTTTTTTCCTTTTCGACCTACTTCATCTAAATAACGAGAATAATGATTCAAATAAAGATTAAATGAAAGTTTGATGTTTTCTGTTTTCCTATTAGAATTAGAACTATCAAGTTCTATCCTTTATTAATAATGATTCATTAAAGACTTTTTAACTCTCATTGTCATAATCATGTAAGTTAACGTCTTGAATTATTGTATAACAAATTTTTAAATTAAAGTATATTTTTGGATGAAATTATTATCATTTAACATCTTTTTTTTATAGATTGACTTGTATTGAGTGTAGTTTTGAGCTTATAAATTGAAGACAATTAAAATAGTTAAGATAGAACTTACAAAATCATAAATCGTTCAATTATAATATGGATAGTAGATTTTATTTTTTATAATATATATAATATCTTTTTATCAATAAAAAATAAATAAATAAAATATTTGAGAGATGTTTCAAAAATAAAAAAATGAAAAATGCACACTAAAAGTGTTTTAATTTAATTTAATTTTAATTAAGATTAAAACTGATTTAATCTAATCAATTAGATAAAGCACAGAAAAAAATCTTATTTTAAATTGGTTTGAAATTTGTTTAGAAATTTAATTATATTAATTTTAATTGAGTAATGCTATTACAGACAACATATAAGATCCTACAATTTTACCATTAAAAATTTTAACTATATCAGAGACTATCTATTAAGAACGTAATACTAAAAATTATTGTTTTTCATGATTAATATTATGCAACATTTATTAAGAATTTATCTTTTGAATGAAAAATCAAGCAACCATTTTAAATACTATCTAGTGTTGTGATATTGCAACAGGTAACCTTTTTAAATTTTCTTTTAAAAGATCTGTAAGATATATTTTTTTTATCTATCCAACAATGGATAATAGCAACACAAGTTAGTAATTTCTAATTTTAAAAGACTGAAACTAAATAAAAATATTTTAAAAAGATTAAAAATCAAAATTCACAATTATGTAAGACCTGAAAAACAATAATTTCAAATTTAACAAGGATAAAAGAAATTATTTTACACTCACTCATTTTATGTGAATTAAAGACATTTAAGTCAATATTTTAATTACATATAAAAATAAAAGTTAAATATATTTCCTGAATATATGATTAATATTTGACATACACTAATTTATGTAATTCCATTAGTGCTCCACTTATTCCTCTAGTAAATCATTAATTAAATGCTTTGATAGTCAATGATGAATCCATTTATGATAACATTTATGGACATTCCTCTCTACTTAATTGAGCAGTGGAAGAAATTATACAAATAAAAAAGTAGTCAAATTTCATCAGAAAAAAAATAGTCCATTTCTGTACTCATCAACTTCTTTTCATAAAAATTATCAATATTTTTACCTTTTTATGACATGAATTGGAACCACAAATCAAGCCAAAAAAAAAAAAATCACAAATCATGCAACAAGCAGAATACAAGATAGCCATAATAAACAGAAAACCATTTTGAGTTATGTGTAATAAAAGAGTAAGGAGTTATTGGAAGATGCTTCCTTAAATTGGATGACAAGTTTTTAAATAAAACCTTACATTAATGATCATAGTTTTATTATAGGAACTTTCTGTTTAACATGAATTACTTCTTCTATCTATTTCATTAGACTATCAAATTCACACACATAAAAAAAAAACTTTTTAAAATAGCTTTTTCTGTCCAGAACTGCAATTAGAATAGAAAGAAGTTTTCTGTTCCAGTTTCACATTATATGAAGAGAAAAGTTTAAAAGCATTAGTTATGATTATTATATATTATGGATGTACTATTGAATACTATTAACTCAGCTTTGAAGGCACAGTTTTTAATTTGATAAGTACTGATTTGGTGATAGAAACAAAATAAGTGTGATATTTTTTCTCTATGCGGTCACTAACATTGGCTTTAAATATTCATCAGTCTGGAGAATTTGATTTGTTTCTCTGAGTGGGTCTCCTAATTTCACAATATTATGAATTTGATTTCATTCATAATATTATGAATACAAATTACTGTTAAAAGATGATTATTTGATTAAAAAAACTGCTAATTCCTAATCCTAAACCCTAAAAAAAACCTAAAATTAACATTTATTTCTCATTTAACTATCAGAAACTAGAGGTTTTCATGGTTTTGGTCCAACATCTAGGCTATTACTTAATCTCAGTACTTGGTCAAAATCTTCGAGCTACA
>Ga0209700_106475_pt1 | contig 18055 bp, 3 predicted proteins | sample SiratroredBW_FD_187528 | JGI IMG/M metagenome (GOLD analysis project Ga0209700, IMG submission 187528) | Root nodule microbial communities of legume samples collected from California, USA - Siratro red BW (SPAdes) (version 2) | ecosystem: Host-associated > Plants > Roots > Nodule | place: USA...
ATTCTTAAAATTTATTTTAATACTATAAAAAATTATCAATAGTTCAAAAATAATATAATTGTTTAGCATAGATACCTTAAAACATTTATTATTATTTTAAATATAATAATTAAGACCTTTTTAAAATATATAATTATTATGATAATGCTAAAAGCAAGTAATTAATTAAAATATCAAAAAACAACATAATTATTATTTTTTAAATATAATAATCATGATCTCTTCAGATTTGAAGAATATTTTGAAGATATGATTGATAAGTTACATTATTTATGTAGTGATGATAGTAAAAGAAAAATGTGTTGTGTAATTCTCCAATTATAATGACAGTTTTCAAGAAATTTCTTTAACCACTCCAGAAAAACAATCGATTTCAAAATAGAAAATAATTTATTTAAATATCAAATCTCACGCAAAACTATAGTCAAGAGAATATTAGTCAATTGAATTACAAATCAATCAATTAAAATAACTTCAAAAAATTTTCAGTTAATTCCACTCAAATCTCACGCAAAACTATAGTCAAGAGAATATTAGTCAATTGAATTACAAATCAATCAATTAAAATAACTTCAAAAACTTTTCAGTTAATTCCACACTTCAATCAATCAGTTTGATAATCAATATTTTTTAAATTTACAGTGGAATAAAAAAAATCAATTGAAATACAAAACTAACTAATTTAATTTTTGAAAATAAATTAGAAGTTAAAGTAGAAGTTAACAAAATTAGTTAGATTTTGTGAAATACAAATTGTACAATTCAAGAACCAAAAGAATTCAGGTACATTTAACCAAATAATTTAATGAACCCAGTCAAGTCAGTTCCTAAAATTAATACAAAGTACAAAATATGTTGAATAAGAAAAAATAAATGGATTTATTTCAAGAACAATTTATTTATTTCTAGGAAGAACATTTTTAGGAAGAACGTTCATTTATGCAGCAAATCAATTTGCGAATTAAAGATTAGAGATAGATCAAACACTCAAAATTTATATTGGTTAATCCTTTCTCAAGGCTACATCCAGTATTCCTTATCAATAAAGAAAAATCACTAATCATACTCAATTGTACACCCTATATAATCAAGACACTTTCTTACACATGGTAGAAACACAGCTATGTAGTTATCTTCTACCTTACACCCTAAAATTTCATATACACCCCATAAACACAAGCCAACAATGCTATGAACCTCTATAGCAATACAAACAACACCCAATTTAACAAATTTTGTAGAACTAATATATTTCTGCAAATAATTTGAAATAACAAGTTCAAACAATTTGAAACAACAAATGCAAAACTAATTTGCATAACTCTTTCCTTGTGTGACAGTGGAGATTTTCAAAATCAGTAAAATCGACCCAAAAACTCCTTCTTGACCAAAGCTCCTCTTTGAAAGCCAATCTTAGTTTCCTTCTTGAGAAAATTCAACAATTCTCTCTATATATCACTGCATGAATACCTAGAAAAATATATCTACGGATAAATATCTAAAAGTATCTAAAATATCACTGTATGATCAATATCTAAATAAAATATCTACTGATAAATATATAAAAGTTATTCAATTTAATTAAAGTATAACAGAAAACCTAATATTCTAGTAATATATATATATATATATATATATATATATATATATATATATATATATATATATATATTCTTATGCAAACAAAAATCAAGCAAATTAAATGTTATAAACGTAATTGTTCTTGATGAAGGACAACATCGGATTCAAACTTTGTATCAGCTCTTTAAGCTTCAGTGGTGGATGATGCAGATATCACAAATTTTACCCTTCAACATTTTGAAGGGGATTGCAGGTTTTGGAAAAATAAAATTCAACGTCTTAATTAAAGCATGACTGACCTCGGGCTATGGTTGAGTGACTCTTAATTTTCCAATCAAAATGTACAGCTATTAGTTTTGGTATTTATAAGGACACTAGTGTCAATATTAACGGTCAATAAATATTATAATATCTCAATCAATATAATCGTTACAAAAAATAAATTGGTGTCTTTTAAATAAACATATAATAACAAACAGATCCTTAAAAAATCCTTAAAATACCGAAATTATCTTTTCATAAAATATAACAATTATCTTGAACTGTTATTTTTAAAATTTATCATTCAGTGAAAGCATTATCAAGATTGAGGATATATCTTCTAATTTATTATTTCATTTTATTCTTAAAATTTATTTTAATATTATAAATAATTAGCCATAGTTTAAAAATAATATTATTGGTTAGCCAAGATAGGTTAAAACATTTATTATATTGTAAATATCATAATTAAGATGTTTTAAAAATTTATAATTATTATGACAATGCTAAAAACAAGCAATTAATTAAAATATTAGAAAAACATAATTATTATTATTTTAAATATAATAATTAAGATATTTAACCTTTATTTTAAAAATATTTTAAAGATTTGATGGTTACATATAATGATTTTAGTTTAGTTGATTAGTGTACCAAAATCTTGCTTTCAACACCTCTTCCATGAAGGAGAAAGAACAGAAATATAGCAGACTGGTGCCCGAAAAAAACTTCATTTGCATTTAATAGAGAATGGCAAAGTAAGAAGTTTAAAACTTATATTTTTGAAAACGCTCTAGAAATTCAACAATTACAAATGTGTAGAACACAACTATCTGAATAACGCTACAGTATTGATATAAAATGTTCCAATAAATTTTTGAAAATATATTATTGTTATAGATTTAAAAAAAGGTTAAAAAATATATGAATAAAATAATATCACTGTATATTACCTAGAAAAATATATTAAGGGTAAATATCTAAAAGTATCTAAGAATATCACTGGATGAATATCTAAATAAAATACCTACAGATAAATATATAAAAGGTATTCAATTTAATTAAATTATAACAGAAAACCTAATGTTGTAAGCGTACTTGTTCTTGATGAAAAACAACATAGGATTCAAACTTTCTATAAGCTCTTTAAGCTTTTCAAACAACACAGTGATAAATTGTACCCTTTAACATTTTGAAGGGGATTGCAGGTTTTGGAAAAATAAAATTCAATTGAATTAAAGCTATGACTGAACTATTCTCTGGCTATGGGTGAGTGACTCTTGCTTTTCCAATCAAATATACACATATTAGTTTCGGTATTTATAAGGACACTAGTTCGAATATTAACCGTTAACAAATATTACAAAATTTCAATCAATATAACTGTTACAAAAATAAATTGATAAAAATTATTTTTCTTTCAAATAAACATATAATAACAAATATATCCTTAAAATACGGAAATTATCTTTTCATAAGTTATACCATTATCTTCAACTGTTATTTTTAAAAATTATCATTGAATGAAAGCATTATCAAAATTGATCATATATCTTTTAATTTATTATTTCATTTTATTTTTAAATTAATTTTAATATTATTAAAAGTTTTCAATAGTTAAAAAATATTATTGTTTAGCATAGATACATTAAAACATTTATTTTTATTTTAAACATAATAATTAAGATATTTAAAAAAAATTATAATTATTATGATAATGCTAAAAACAAGTAATTGATTAAAATATTAAAAAAAAACATAATCATTATTTCTTAAATATAATAATTGAGATCTCTTAATTATTATATTTAAAATATTTGAAGAATATTTTAAAGATATGATTGATAAATGAGACGATAATCATATAATGGTTACACAATTTATGTTTTTAAATGATGTATTGATGATAGTACAAAAAAGTGAAATTTTAAAATAGTATACTTAAGATATTTTATTTTATATAAGTTTAAATTTTTGTTTCATAAATCTCTTAGTGACGTGCTTTAGATTACAAGATCCAGAAGAACTCACTTTTCTCTTAAGTATTACATAATGACTATAGATTACGCAATTTAAAAAGAACTTTAAATAAGAAATCAGGTATGTTCGAAAGCAAAATTGAGAGTGTTAATACTCACAATTATCCACCTTCAAGTTTCACAATGTAATGATTTTTAGTTTAGTTGATTAGTATCCCAAAATCTTGCTTTCTAACACCTCCTCCATGAAGAAGAAAGAACACAAATGTAGCATACTGGTGCCTGAAAAAAGCTTCATTTCCATTTAATAGAAGAATGGCAAACCAAGAAGTTTAAAATTTATGGAGTGTAGGAAGAAGTTATGAGGTGCAGAAAGTAAAAGTCTGAATTGTAAAACGACAAACCGAAAGCATTTTGGGCTGACCGTAAGATTCAAAAGGGTTGAGCCCAGCCCAAACTGGAGACAAAAATGGCACGGAGTAGCGAAATTCGGAGACATTTTTGTTTTCTCTTTGGCGAGTTTCGTTGTTGTGTAGAAGAGGCATAATCGCAGGGCGAGAACCAACGAACGAACGAAAGAGAAGGGTGAAGAAGAAACATGTTGAGGGTTGCAGCAAGGAGGCTTTCGTCTCTCTCCTCCTCTCCGTGGAGGGCCAACCACGCCGCCTCCGCGGTTCTCTCTCAGAGCCCCGTCGCGCCGCCCCTTTCCTCAGAGGAACGCAGATCCGACACGTTTTCGCTCCGACCCGAATTCTTTCTTCCCTTCAGAGGTTAGGGCTCCCCTCTCCTCTGTTTCCTTTTATTGATTCATTCGAAGCTTCGAAATGATTCGTTTCGCTCGTAATTTATTTTGTTTGGATCGTTCGTTATTTGAATCTTAGGGTTCATCTCCTTGTGATTATTATCCTTGATTGGATGTTTTTTTATGCTTATGCTCATCTGTTAAGCTTAAATTTGTATATGATTGATGTACTCGTGGCCGATTTATTTAAGTAGGTTTTAGCATCCGGAGGCATTTCGCGTTTGTGGATTGCGATGTTCTTTGCTCCCTTTCGATGATAGTTTTTGGATTTTTCATTGATATTTTCTTATTAGAAGACGGCGTGGGATTCGTTCTCGTGTTTTCCTCTTGGAATTGTGAATTTGGATTCCGAGCTATTTTTTTGTCTGTTATTTCATGTCTTGACTTTGTGTAGTACTTTTTTTTCTTTTAATTCTTGGGTGGGATTCGGTTTGCGTTTTCTTTATATTGTTGGTTTGAGAAAATTTATGCAACCTTGTTGTAGCTAAATGTTTCAAGGTCATATATTCCCTGTCTATGCAGTTTTAACCCATTCTGATGGAAGGTAACTTATTCTGCTTCTATGATGGAAGTTTAATTTGATTACAGTGTTTATAGAAAATAGAAGACGGTTATCCATTTAGGAAATCAAAGGGTGTGTGGTAAGGGTTATCCATTTAGGAATTTTAGAGAAGAGTGGTGAAAATAGAACTCTGTTTTTCCTATTGGTGCGGATGTAATCTAAGAAGTCGTAGAAGTTACTACCTAACTGTTTTTGTTCTTCTATATGGTGGTACTACTAATTGGTAAAGTTTCATTGCTATCTTTAAAAATAAAAAGGAACCTATGCAAATAGTTATTAAGTTATGTTTGTTCTATGTGTGTGCCACGTGGTATCTATTTGTATCATCAGTATAATTTGGCATTCTTCTATGATTTTGTTTAAACAAATATTTTCAGAAGCACTTACAGGAAAAGAAAATATGAAGGAAACTGAATAGGCTTCTCCTTTAAGCTAAAATTAGTTTATGCACAAGTTAATTTGTAGTAGTTTTATCATTTTAGCTTTTCCAAGAGTTTATGTTACCTTGTGCATGAATTTTATAGGAAAATTTTATTTTACTTTTTTCTTATTTTCTTCTCCTATAAGAGTGCTATTCAGATATCTATCCAGACACAGGGTCTATATTACTGGATCAATTATTTTAGCAGAATATTTATGATTTCTGTTACTTGTTAGTGATGCTTATGATTTACCACTCTTTTGTGTCACTGGATGAATACTTTATTGCAAAGTATTTATGAATTTTGTTATTCCTTAACAAGACTTGTGTATTATGGTGGGCCTAATATGCAGTTGCATGTTATGTTACTTTGGGTTTTTGTTTTTGTAGTTGTAATTGTGATCTGTGCATATGTTGATTTTTTGGGTTCTGCTCTTAGTTTAAGGCTTACTTTTTCTTGGATTGACTGATATATCATTTTATCTTGTCCAGGTTTTGCTACTGAATCTCTGATCCATGGTAGAGAAAACAGCCTTATTCCTGAAATTCCTGCAACTGTTGCCGCTGTTAAAAACCCATCTTCTAAGATTATATATGACGAACACAACCATGAGCGATTTCCTCCTGGTGACCCAAGCAAAAGGGCATTTGCCTACTTTGTCCTGACTGGTGGTAGGTTTGCTTATGCCTCCTTGGTTCGTCTCCTTGTCCTCAAGTTTGTGCTCAGCATGTCAGCAAGTAAGGATGTTCTTGCCCTGGCTTCACTTGAAGTTGATCTCTCCAGCATTGAGCCAGGCACTACTGTGACTGTTAAGTGGCGTGGAAAACCAGTATTCATCAGGCGCAGAACAGATGATGATATTAAGCTGGCAAACAGTGTTGATGTTTTATCTCTTCGTGATCCCCAGCAGGATGCGGACAGAGTAAAAGACCCTGAGTGGCTTGTTGTGATTGGGGTGTGCACACATCTGGGTTGCATTCCCTTGCCAAATGCGGGTGACTTTGGTGGATGGTTTTGTCCTTGCCATGGTTCACATTATGATATTTCTGGCAGAATTAGGAAGGGACCGGCACCGTACAATCTAGAGGTACCAACTTATACCTTCTTGGAGGAAAACAAGTTGTTGATTGGTTGAAAACTGGGGCTGGTTCTAAGTGGAATGAGTCCACAATTTTTTTGATTTATTGGATAATGTCGAAATGTGCCATGGATATCTTTGGCCTTGGACTTCTCATATTTTATGTTTAGCAAGGGTTATGTAACTCGAAAATTTGAGTATTACTGCTTCACGAGACTTTTATGAATAATCATCGCCTGACTTTTTTGCTTCTATGGATGTTTAAAATCTGATGCCCTCAGGCATATTGTATTGTATTTTGCATATCATGAATAACATTTCTGCTTAGCAAATAGGTTGGTGAATACGACATTTTGATAATTGGTTATGCGTGCCATTACAACATTGAGTCTTGTATATATGACTTGGTCATATTCCTTTACGTTATGGTATGAAATGGAGTTATCTTTTGAAGGCCCCTTAAACGTAAACCCTCCTTCTTCTTTTTTTGGCTTAATTAGAGTTCCTTTCTCGTGTTCTCGACTTTTGAACAACGATCATTGATAAAAGTTCCTTCATCTGGAAGGGTTAGATGAGTACGAGGGCTCACGCTTTCCTGGTGATACCGGTTTGGCCATTCCTGGATGCGTCATGTCTTAGACCATTTATTTGGATGGGGAATCTGACGATTTTAAAATATTTAAATATATTGTATTTAAATTAATTTAATTTAAATCATTCCTTTTTCTAAAAATATTGTTATTCAAAATTTAGTAAATTTTAACCTTTTTGAATAAAGTATTTTAATTATCGCTAGATTTAAAAAATATTTAAATATTAAATAATTATAAAAAGTTTAAAATATCAATATTAATAATTTTTTCTAGTAGACCGTGATTGGTTTATTTATTTTGTTTTAGTTCTTCAAGATTTTTTTTATTTTATAATTATAAAATATTTTTTTAAAATTATGTTAAATGATATTATTTTCAAGTTATAAAATTTTATATTAGGTTAGATTTAATTAAGATAGTATCTCAAGTGTTAAGTCAAATTCACTTAAGTTGAGTCAGTTTGAGTTTAGGTTGAGCTAATAAGTTAGGGTCAAGGTGAAATTGAGTTGGTTCAAGTCATATTAAGTTATGTCTAAGTCTAAGTCTAGGTTAAATTAAGTCTCATTATACCACATTCAATCAAGTCAAGACAGGTCCACATTTGTCTAAGTTGTGTTTAAGCTACATTTAGTCTCATACCTAAGTTAAGTCAAGACTAGCTCAAGCTAGGTCGAGTTAAGTCTCAGACCTAAGTTGAGTCAAGTCGACATAGGCTCAATCAAGTTGAGTCAACTCAAGTCAAGATCGAGTCGATTCGTCCAAGTCCAGTTTGAGCTGAGTCGATGAGCCTACATTTAATCAAGCTAAGATGGTCCTATTTTTATCAGAGTCAAGATTGATCCAAGTTTAGTCGAGTTGAGATGTAGGTCTATCTAGTTTGATCAATACTAAGCCTGGTTTAGCCAGATCAAGACCAAGACAACTAATATGGTTATTTAGAGGAATATAGAATCTAGATCAACTTGTTAGGAGATGAAGAATAAAACTCAAACGTTGGAATAATGACAATCGTGTAAGCATGGAAGAAACCCATTGTGTAAGCATTCAACAAATGCAAAAATGAAAGATAAAAACAATAAGACAAAGAAAAATGTAACTAAAAATGGATTAAGATAAGAGAAATGATGAAGAACATGGGGCAAACCTCCAAAGATACGTTCTTGAAGAGCCAATACTTGAAAAAATTTCTCAAGATAAGAATTCAAGAACAAAAAAAAGAAAAGGAGACAATCTCAACTTCTCAAAAACACCTTCAAAGGCTTTTTCATTCGCTCAATTTTATATTTGTACAATGGGATGGACTCCCTTCTATAGAGTTCGTGGGACGATCAAGGATTGCATTAAGAGTCAAAAATTAATAAAAGATTAATAAAAGTTAACTAAGATTAAGTTAAACTAATCTTCTCAAAGTTAGTGAGGTGGTTAAGTGGATACATTGTATTAGGTGGTTCAGTAGGTGCATAGATGTAATGGTGACTTTTGATGATTTGGCAATCCTTATAGTTTAAGGTGATTGTTGCAGTATTTGGAGAGCTTTAAAGGTCAATGAGCTTTTTTTAAGTTGATTCCCTTCAATTCCTTCATTTTCTCAAGTTTCTGCTAGCTTCAAGAACTCTACTTATTTAATTTTTTTTTATTTCTTCTTTCAAAAGCTTTAATTGTTTCTCTTGTTTTTAATCCTTCAAATTTCTTCTTTAATTCTTTTTTTTTCTAGCTTTGCTCGTTATTGTATTTCTTTCATGCTTGTCTTCCTCTTATTCTTTAGGTATTGCATCTTTGTGTATATCACAGGTTGAGTCAAACCAAGTCTGTCTAAGTCTAGGTTGAGTCTATCAGCCCAAGCCCAACTAAATTGAATCACTTGAGTCAAATTGGCCTCAACGAATCATGTTAGACAATTAGACAATTTAGTACCCATTAAACAGTCTAGTCACGTTAAGCAATTTAAGACTTTATTCGATGGTCTTACGAACATAAGTCTCTATACAATTATAATGATAATAAACACTCTAAGTGATTAAGTGTTATATGACAAAATTGCTTTATGTGCAAAAAACTATGCAAATTACAAGCATTAGACGATCTCCTTATTCTACGTGTTTGACGGTCAAAGTTAAGTATTAGACAATCAAAACCAAGTTAAGTGCTAGAATTTCAAATCTAAGCATTAGACTGTCAAAGCCAAACTAAGCAATAGACGGTCAAAGTTAAGTATTAGATGGTCAAAGACAAGTTTAGCGCTAGACGGTCAAAGTTAAGTGTTAGACGGTCAATACTAAACGTTAGATGATTTAGTTTGACTCAAAGTATTAGAAAATCTAGTCCCTTTTTATAGATTACGTGTACGAGTAACAATTGTTTATTTATAGTGATTCTTATTATTTTTATTTTCTTGACCAAATCTTATTTATATCTTAATCTAAATATTCTAATTTTTTATTAATTAATTGTTTTCAAATTAAAAGCAATTTAATATCAATGTCTAAAAAATTTATGAAACAGAAAGGTTTTCAAAATTTGCTCTGAAAATAATCTCTTACATATCAAAGAATTATGTTCATTTACAATTCATGTTATTAAACTTCCTATTTTCTACAAAGTTTGGAAATATTTTGAAACTTAACATTCACGAAGTATATGATAAAAGAAAGTTTTAAAAAACTTTATTCTAATTGATTACCGCTGCTGTTTGGACTGAATCACGGTCTCTAAACATAAAGAACATGTACAGTAAAATTTAGACCGATAGCAAATTCAGATAAACTGTTATTCTTGTTGTTTTATTAAATTAATTTTGATTAAATTAAAAGAAGATAAAAAATAAAAATACGAAATAGTCCAAACCTATTTAATTTTAATTTTATAATTAACATTTTTCAAACTTGCTGTAATCTATTTAATTGCTTCTAAATTATATATATTTTAATTACTCAATATTTATTAGTGTTTAATTTATAAAATATATTTGAACTTAATCAAACCAATGCTTTTATATATTTTATTAACGTTATGAAGATTTTTTTTATATATTTGCTGTCAACGTTTTTCTGCATAAAAAAAAAAAGTTTCTTTTCAATAAATTTTGGTCCACGCTTTTTTATCAAATCAAGTGCAGAGAATTTTTTGGAATAAATCTAATCAATTTACAATTGATTATATATGCACTGCTTGAAGCTAGTTCCATTTAAATTAAAAAAAAAACTGCTAATGTAATAAAACTCTACACGTAAATAATTTTTTCAAATCACCTATAGTTGATTCTTTATCGTAGTTTTATCCTTGAAGTCATTGTAGTAACAGTATGCATGTTTTTATTTGTTATCAAATGTTTTTCGTTAATAAAATAATTATTTTTAAAATTCTAAAAGGTTGTTGCAGCTATTAATTGATTTGTGTTGGTAATTTAATATATATGCAGAAACATTCGTGTCAACTGCAAGGTTTAAATAATTTTTAATTGTGATAAAATTCAAAATTTATTATATTTGTGGACAAAAATTACAATGTCAAAATCTAAACATTAGAAATAATTATTTGATTACATGAATTCTTAAAGTAATTGGATCATGCATATGTGCAAGATTTTCTATCAATTTGAGATAAAATTATTGTCGGCATCTTGATTCATGATTTTATCAAATTTTACTTACAATAAAATTAATTGCAAACTTCTGGAATCATTTCACGTCATTGAGTTGATTCAGCGTATTTTATTTATATACGTATTTGTAGAAACATTTTGAAATTGAGATTTGAGTGTTCTGTAGATATAGCTAAATACAAATTTTGCTATATTAAATATGAAAATCAAAGAGTTTAACTAGATCAAAATTAGCTAGTGATTCAGTGTTCCACTTGATTGCAATCTATGGAAATTATTTTCAAATTCAAATATTGATGATTTCGTTAAATATAATTTTTGTATGTTATTTTGAATCATTTCCTATACAAAATTAATCAAGTTTAATGTAGGATCAAAATTAGAGAAATACTTTCCAACATAAGCACCACTTAATTAAGTTCAATTGTTGAAAGACTCAGAAATGGCCTTTCAAGTATCCGACGACTAGTTTATACAAAACTACATATAGAAGAACAATTTCAAATTGACAACAACAAGAAGCAAAAAGAGGAATACAAAATGCAACATATTGAAGAATTAGAGAATTTACTAAATATCTGAATGTTTATTGATAATCTGCTACTATAGAGTATCTAAATTTTTGGGTTGTGCAAAATCATTGTATAATTCCTCACCATTGTGAAGTAACTCTTGTGAGATTTCATTGTTCTCTCTTTTGAGAGTGTGTCTTTCAATCTTGAGTGGTCTTGATCTTAGGGGAGATTGCAACTGGTATAATCTAGAGCTTGGTGTACTCGTGATAACTTAAAGAGGTTTGTGTACTCGTTGTAACCTGAAGATGTTTATAGTCGTTATAATCTGGTGAGTGATACTTATTTATTTTTACCACTTTCTGATTACATAATGATAACAATAAAGATAAATCAGTTGGTAATTATTGTAATTGGGCCAATTAGGCTTTAGTTAAAAGTTTGTGATTATTTTGACACCATTCTCAGAATTTTAACATATTTGATTGTGTTTCGTGTTTTGTTCATAAATTGTCACAGAATTCGGATTTACTTGATTCTTGTTTCCTTGTGCAGATAACTTAAAAGATCTACAAATGTTATTAAAAGGCTGAGAGCAAATTCGAACTGGAAAGTGGTTAAAATTGGACTTGAAGTTGGTACACAAAGGTTGGACAACAAGGCGACACGTGGATATTTTGAGTAATTTTTTTTATGGAGGGCTCTTTAGTCATTTCATGTTTTAGGTTAAATGTTTTTTAAAATAAATACAGCTCTCTTGGTAGAGCCGAGAGACATCACAGTAGATAGTAGATAATTAAATACAATTTTTCCTTTTGCCTTTCTTTCTCTTTTTTACGTTTTTGCATTTATCTTTTTGCCTTGTTGTGCCAATCATGATTATGAGTGACTAATTTTTCTGTTCAATCCGATCTTCAAGTGCTTTACTGTTTCTTAATCCTGAGGCTCATGTTTTGTAATTTTTTACATAATTACATGCTCAATTGCTATTTTAATTTGATTATTAGATTTAATAATTGGATTAATTTAGTAATTGAATCAATACCAATTGGATTGTGTTGTGGAATTTCTGAACCGATGTTCAAGTCAAAATAATATTGTTGTTCACAGTGGGCGATTATAGTTGTTAAGCATATTATGTATTTGGCGAGATGCTCCATGATTGTGGGGGTGTTGGGAATGTTAAATAGATGAAGAAATCTTGGTCTATTTAACCCACATATGTAATTTAAATTTTCTTTAGAAGCCAGTGAGGGATTTGGGAGAGCCGAAGAGAGGTCGGGTTGGTTTTTATTACTTGCATTTATCTAATTTGTTTAAAATTTTGTTTATTTTTATTAAATTTAACTATTTAATTAAAACCCTTGAATTCTTTTAGGAGAACAATTGAGCAGTCTTTGGGAAGAATAACCTAGGTTAGCTATACTACAAATTTAGCTTCCTAGTACAATTTGGGTGTATTCAACAGTACTGTTAACGGATTTTCAGCAAGTGTACTGAGTCCACAAGTAATATAATAAGTAAGAAAAGTATCTTATCCACAAGGAACGAGACTTGATTGTAAATTGAATTACAACTAATTGTATTATGAACGAATAACAAATAATTAATGATTGAATGAATTAAGAATTGTTATAACAAAGCAACAAATAATAAAAATGTGAATTCAATAGTAATAAGGGCCTTGATATTGAATAGTAATATTCTCCTTCGTGTACACTCTTAACCTAATTCAATATCATCTTTTCCAATTACCGATCTACGCAAATAAAAGCCTTTTCAACCTGATTCCTCTAGCATTGAATTTCATAAATTAAATTACCTAGCTTCTATCCCTAGTCGCAAAAATAACCTAATCAGCATTAAGATCAGTTGCTATAAGCAGTCATTACACTATAATCCATCCCTGAACTTATACATATAATGCATTTATGTTTAGTTCCAATTCCAAAGAGTGCTTTCCAGTCATAATGAGAAATCTAAAATAAATCAAGATATAACAAAACGTAAAACAAAGGTTTTTGGATTCAATGATATAAAAATAGAGTTAAGAGTGCATTTGAAGTGAGAATTTACATTCAATCCCAAGAGAAAGGAAGTTAGTTACGCATGGTAGTCATGAAAATACAAAAGAAAAATAAAAGAATGGAGCTTGATGACGGCGGCCTCCAAGGGATCTCTACGAATGAGAGGTGATGGGTGAGAAGTGATGATGCCCCCTATGTTCGACCTAGCCTCCCTTTTATAACTTTCGCCCCTTAAATTAGGTCAAAGTGCGGCCGTTATTTTGTGAGTCACGCCTTCAGTAACGTTGACATCTTTAATTTAGGGCTTCACTTATGATGGACTTTAAGTGAGTTTTAGCCCAAGCTGTGTCTTTAGCTTAAGCGAAAAGTCACTTATTGTGCCAAAATTTGATTGTGTACTTGATAAGCGTTGATTTTTAGTTAATTTTGTGCAGATTTTGTGATTGATTCGGTTAGTAATTAGGTTAATTTTGTTATTTATTGGATTTAGATTTGATTTTTATTTTCTTTTATTATTGATTTTGCAATTTAATGCATTTTATTGTGGAAAGAGAAAATTTTGTTGAGAATTAGATTAAATCTGAAAGGAGAGAGAATAGAGGAGCCAAAATTGAGGAAATGAGCAGAAAAAGAGCATGAATGACTTTTCGCTTAAGCTAAAGACACAGCCTGGGCTAAAACTCACTTAAAGTCCATCATAAGCGAAACTCTAAATTGAAGATGTCAACGTTACTAAAGGCGTGACTTAAGGAATAACGACCACACTTTGACCTAATTCAAGGGGCGAAAGTTATAAAAGGGAGGCTAGGTCAAACGTAGATCATCACTCATCATCTACCATTTGTTGGAGATCTCTTGGAGCGCCGCCGTCATCAAGATCCATTCTTTTCCTTTTCATTTGTATTTTACATGGCTACCATGTGTAGCTAACTTCCTTTCTCTTGGGATTGAATGTAAATTCTCACTTCAAATGCACTCTTAATTCTATTTTTATATCATTGAATCCAAAAACCTTTATTTTACGTTTTACTATATCTTGCTTTATTTTAGATTTCTCATTGTGACTGGAAAACACTCTTTGGAATTGAAACTAAACGTAAATGCATTACATGTATAAGTTCAGGGATGGATTATAGTGTAATGACTGCTCATAGCAACTTATCTTAATGCTGATTAGGTTATTCTAACGACTAGAGATAGAAGCTAGGTAATTTAGTTTATGAAATTCAATGCTAGAGGAATTAGGTTGAAAAGGCTTTTATTTGCGCAGATCGGTAATTGGAAAAGATGATATTGAATTAGGTTAAGAGTGTATGCGAAGGAGAATATTACGATTCAATCCCAAGACCTTTAATACTATTGAATTCACAATTTTAATATTTGTTGCTTTGTTATAACGTTTCTCAATTCATTCACTCATTATTCCTTGTTTGCTCATTCATAATACAATTAATCTTGATTCAATTTACAATCAAATTTTGTTCCCTATGGATACGATACTCTTCTTACTTACTATATTACTTGAGGACTCAATACACTTGCTGAAAATCCGTTAACAGAATACCAGGAGCAAGACTTATGAATTGAAATTTTATTGTCTAGAGATAGAAAGGACTTTGCATTTGTTGAATAAGACTAAGGCTTTGTTTGGATGGGGGAGTGGATTTGAGAGGATGGATTTGAAGGGATTTGAGTGGATTGTCTGTGGATGAGAGGGTTGTTTGGATTAATGGATGGATGGTAAGATTTGAAGGGATTTGAGGGGATTGGTTATGAAAGTTTGAGATTGATTTGATAGATGTTATAGATTTGTTTTTATTTTTTTAATTGATATATTTCTAAAATTACTAATTAACCCTTGTGATATAAGATGGTAAAAAATTAAAATGAATTAGATTAAATTGATTTTAATATAAAAATATAGAAACTGAATTAACTAACTAGATATTTTTTAGTAGGTTGATAATGATTTTAATTAATCCAACCCCTGAACATCCTTATTTTTGTGTGTTAATAATTTTATATTTAAAAAAAAATAAAACTGTTTTTAAAATAAATAAAAAATACTTTAAATAACATCCTCTCCCCTCAATTTCATCATATATATTGAATCAAATAAGGAGACAAAAATATATTTTTTCTGATTTACTTCAATTAAACATTAAGTAAACATATTTTCATCGATAAAAATAAAAAAAGAAGAATAAATATAAAACAATTGTTGCGACCTAAAAATCACGACGGGTATGGCGGTCTAAATAAAAATAAATGAAAAGAAAGAAATGGAGTCGCCACCATAATTTTTTATGAAAAACTAAGGAAAAACCAAGAAAAGAATAAGGAATAAGTCTGCGAACTAGAAATGAGTCCGGGAGTCGGTTACGCATGGGGAAGGTATTAGCACCCCACAGCGCCTGTTTTAAGACAGTACCTTTAATTAAATAATCAAAATCAAATGTGGTTTTTAAAATATTTATTTTTTCAAAAAAATATAATTAAAATGCAAAATAAAAAAATAATTTTTAAATTAAAAGACCCGACAAGGATCGACCTTGCTCCTACGTATCAACATCCGTAACGGGTGAAGAATCAGGAAATACGTAGTTCTACCAAATTTGAGTTATGTTGAGAAATTTGACATTTTTATTTATTTTTGATTATTATATATTTATTAGTTTGAAAATTTAATTTAATTTCGGCATATCATAGACGCGTTCGGTCTTTTGATAATCCAAAACGAAAATTGAAACTCCTTAAACTAAATTCCGCATGACGCGTGTGGTCATTTGGAACTTAAATCACGAATTGATATTTATTATTATTATTATTTTTATAAAAAATAAGAATTCCACATGACGCGAATGGTCATTTAGGATTTATTAAAACAAAAATTTTACGAAAAATAGACTTTAAAGAAAAAAACAAAATAATAATCCAATGTTAAAAGATTAAAAAAAATCAATTAAATTAAGGGTATTTTAGGAATTAGAGAGAGATATGGTGCAGATCTAGAAATATGGAGGTGCAAGAAGCAGATTCAACCTAAATAGCTTCAGGGGTATTTTAGGACTTTCAAATACTTGTAGGTGCGAATTCTGATTAATGGAGGTACAGGTAGCAGGCCCAAACCAGCTAGTGGCGAGGGCATTTCAGGAATTTCCAAAAGTCTGGAGGTGCAAGTCAGAATATGTGGGGGTGCAGGGAACAGTTTAATGGCTTGCGAAATAGGCATTTGAATCTATTTTAGAAGAATATAACAACAAAATCAAGGTAGCCTAGTTGGTCTAAGGCACCAGTTTCAGGGCATGGGTTCGAAAAATGAGGTGAGACCGGATCTTGTATCGAGAGGATCACAAATCATCATGCAGAAAACTAAATGTGAAACTAGATCTTGTATCGAGAGGATTACAGATTATCATTGCTGAAAAACTAAATGTGAGACCGGATCTTGTATCGAGAGGATCACAAATCATCATGCAGAAAACTAAATGTGAAACCAGATCTTGTATCGAGAGGATTACGTATTATCATTGCTGAAAAACTAAATGTGAGACCGGATCTTGTATCGAGAGGATCACGGATCATCATTGCTGAAAAACTAAACGTGAGACCGGATCTTGTATCGAGAGGATCACGGGTCATCATTGCAGACCTAAGGTTAACTTCGTGCCAGTAGGTCATACCTAAAATCATGAGAACAAGATCTTGTACAGAGAGGATCACTGATCATCATTGCTTAAGACCTTGTACCGAGAGGGTCATTTGTCTATGAAGAAATTGATTTCAAAGAATGTTGATAAATCATTTTATGAGAATATATGTATGAATGCATGAGCATCTCAGGTGTTTTGATTCATGTAAGAATACATGAAAATTTTAGATGTTTTAATTCATATATGAATACATGCAAATTGATTTTTAATTCATGTATGAATGCATGCAAATTGATTTGATGAATTTTTTTTCATTATTTTTTTATGCATGCATGTTTGAATGAAATGCAATTTTAGAAAATGCATAATATTTTAAAGTACAACATTAATCATACTTATTTTTCTTTTCTCTTCATCATTCTCTCCTGCTGTAAATCAAATATTTCCTCAGTTGTCATTGAATTTATTGAAATCTGATGACATCTATTTAATTTTTTTTTTTAACATTTAACAAATCTTAATGCCTGACAGGTGCAATTAGGAAATTATTGATTCCACTATTTAACATATTTTGCTACATATGCACTTAAATTGGTGGTTAAACAAAAAATGGATGATGAGGTTTCATTGAGGAAAATCCAAATGACAATACCTCAAACCGTTTATAGTAGGGCCCAAGTTCTGACATGTGGGCTATATTTTTGAAGAAATGAGTGCAACTTTATGAACATTTCTTTTTATACAAAGTTGCCCCAATTTTTCATTTTGAAATATGGGATGTTAGGTTCGAAAGGGTAGTTTATTTTTTGTTGAGTTAGGTAAGGAAAAATGAATTTTGATAAAACACTAAAGCAGTTCAACTTATATGAAGAATGTTGCTCTTCAAATAGCATTTGATCGAGTAATATTGCTTCAGTGTTTGAAATGTGAATGGCAACAAGCTGAAATGAAAGGAACATTGGCTGGAAAAATTCAAAGGATTGC
>Ga0209700_106478_pt1 | contig 18035 bp, 8 predicted proteins | sample SiratroredBW_FD_187528 | JGI IMG/M metagenome (GOLD analysis project Ga0209700, IMG submission 187528) | Root nodule microbial communities of legume samples collected from California, USA - Siratro red BW (SPAdes) (version 2) | ecosystem: Host-associated > Plants > Roots > Nodule | place: USA...
ATGACAGGGTTAATCCATATGACTGTCCTGACCAACCCTTTTTCATGTTGCAGTTTCAGTCATATGAACCTCCTTCGACTCTCACCACCTAGTAATATTCATCTATTTGATTCCTATTACTAGTAGAATCAGGATATCAATCGTTAAACCAGATCCTTAGACAATGCACATCCTATTTCTCAGCACATATGTTTTCTTTCCTGAAAACACTATGCCTACGCATCACATACAATTCATATCATACATCATCAATTTTCATTCATCTATTCATTCACTTTCTATTTTAATCTTAACAATCTCAATAAAACTTCATCACTTTATATAATTATACAATATCAGATACGATTTCTCAGTTAATCATGCACAAAAAAACATATATCAAGGTCTTATAACAAGTCATATTCAATCTAGTAAACAACAATCAAAAGTTCTCACATATTACTTGCGAACATCATTACTCAAATCAGGTCAAATCACATCAAATCAAGATAAATAATCAAATATATTCAGTGCTCAAGGACCAGTAAGACCTGCAAGAAAGACTTGAGCACTGGCAATCACATATTCAAGTACTTTATCCTAAAGTTATATTTGAAAGTAACTAATTAGTATAAAACAAGTTACTAGCTTCCCTTACCTGATGAAGATCTCTACAAGAATTCTCCCACCCGATAAAGATGTTAATCTCAAAATCTAAGGATCTAGAAAAAGTTATCATAATAGAACCAAATTTTAGTATAATCTTAGTTAAGTTGAGAAAATTACTTTTCTCAACTGTCCCTACTAAGATTGATGACAAGGAAAAATAGAGAATAAAGGATCTTTAGAGCAAATATGAACTTACTCTGTTTGGGATTCTGATTGGTTAGAAATGATCCCTAACTCCTCAATTACTACAGGATATGATCAGAATCTAAAATAGATAAGATACGAGGAGGAAAATTAAAAAAAAAAAAGAACTTGAGAGAACGAGAAAAAAAAATAAAAGGAACTGGAAATGCAGTCACACGGCTTTTGTGCCTTACATGCATCCTTCAATTGGATATAATGATTTTTATTTTATGTGCATGAATCGAATCAAATCAAATTTAGTTTCTTTATTAGTTTTGGTAACAATTTATTTCAAATAATTACTGACGTGCCAAAATTTTTAGGCTCATTTCAAAAGACATAGCAACATTTTCAGGTACGATTAGATTTTATTACAAATCATATTCAAATTTATTATAAATGCAAGGTTTATTTTATTACCAAATCGTTTATTTCAAAAGTCTAATAATTTATTTGAATTGATTTTTATCAATAGAATAAGTGATATCTACCTGATTTTCTAAGTATACAAATCACATTTTGAAGGTTTTAAGACTGTATATTAAGTTGAAATAATGCACAATACAAAAGGTTTAAATACGTCAAGTATCTACGAATATGAGTATGTTTTGTTTTTATAATTATTTATAGTTATTAAGTAAATTCACATAAAAGTTTAACGCGAGTTTATTAGTCTTATTTATACTTATGCATTTTTAATAAAAAAATATATAATTTACTTTGACACTTATAGTTTACTTTTATACATTAGTATTTAAATTTTAGTTTTGAACTATTAATAATAATAATCCATTTAAAACTACGGAAACTTTGAATCAAATGATTATGATGTAATTACTTTGAAAAACACTAACAACATAATAGATAATATATAGTTATAAATTTGCAATATATTTCTTAAATATAAGTTTCGATGATCTTATGTTTTAATGCTGAATTTAAGTGATTTAAATATTAATATTCCTCCTAGAAGCGTAACATTCATGTATATATAATTGAAAAATAACAAAGGTATTATAAATAAATTGATATCAATTTGAAAATATGTTAAATAATATAATAATGAAAGGAAATAACAGAATTGGAGAGATACAAATTAAATTGACCACAGTAAAACTCCCCCAGCAATAATAATGTCCAAGCATATTTAACACGTGATTATGCAACAATAACTGTCTAAGCATATTTAACACGCGATTATACAACAATAACTGTCTAAGCATATTCAACACGCGATTATACAACAACGTTACCTTTTAATGTTATAAATTTAAATACATATTAACATTTTGTGTGAGTATTCTTAAAGAAAATCTTCTTTACATAATAAATAAAAATATATTATTATTATTATTATTATCATTTAAAGTTAGTTACAGTTAAAATCACTTTATTATCTATTTTTTATCAACACTTTTGACAAATTCAGGAATTTTTTGAATTGGAGGCCACCAAATAAGTTAAAACGATTCTTAATAAAAAGAAACAATGATTGCCATAAAAATTACTAAAGTATCTATGATTTTGTAAATTGTAACTGTTCTATCACATTCTTATTATTTAAAGTATAATATAATTTTTTTATTGCCAATTCTAAAAAAAAAAATAGAATTGATGGCAATACATTTTTTCTTTCGTCTCCTATAAAAGGAAAATTACATTTTTTGAAAAGTGGCAAAAAAGAATGAATGCTATCACGTGCAGACGTAATCGTTGAGGTCGCCAAATCTCACCTTAATCACCAAGTTTACTCAATTCAATTTTGAACCAAATCCTGCCACGTGGCTCCACCCCTCTGATATCATGTTTCTACCTGTTGAGTAGAGAGCAAGCAAAGCAACACGTGGGATCCCACGTGTTTTCCACGCTGGATTACGAATCATGCTGATTGGTCCCAAAAAACACGTGTCGACCTCGCTTGATCGAAGGTTAAAACACTAATTAAAGCATTTAACGAAATTATGGGTGTGACTCGGAACGGAACAACGAATTTTAGAAAAAGCTGGGTCAGCGCGCAGGCGCTAGTCACGCCATGTGACAGTGCTGTGTGTTATCTTTCCCTGTGTATCGACATGCTAGGGCTACCCTATACTAAATATTTTAAATTAAATTAAACAATATCTTTAAATATTGGTGCTATATATAAAAGGGTGTTTCTTTGTACACACTGAGCCAAATAGAAAGAGAGAGAGAAAGAGAGCCACTGTTTGTTGCACACTCAGAAGAAGAAGAAGAAAAACAAAAAGGAAAAGAAGACTCTTGCTAAATTTTGTTTTCGTGCCAACCTCAGATTTCTCCTGTTTTCATACAAATACACGAATCTTCGTTCTATCCTTTGAAAAACTGCAAAAGGAAAATGGAGTGGCCTGCGTGGACTGACGAATACGAAAAGCTTGTAATACGGATGAGCACTCCCAGGTTCTTAAACCATTATACCTATTTTCATTTGTTGCCTCTTTGTTTCTTTTACTTAGGACTGTAGTTTGTAACTCTCCATGTATTGCATCGATCTATGAGTTTCGTAGCCGATTTTGTATAGTCTTAAGCCATCATTCTGTTTATTCTTGTTTTTGTGTTGTTCTATGGACACACTGTATGATTTTCTGCAAAAAAATTATCATTGAGAGGTGATTTTTTTGTTATTTCGACTGGTTCGTAACTGGTTTCCTGATAATTCGAAAATAGGTGCTACTTTTTCGTTTGTTAGTTCATTTTCCAGCTAAATCCCTTTTTGGCAGACAAGAATGTTTCGTGTCTATGACCTTCGCATTTGCTCCTTCTTGCATCCTGTATTTCAAAGGATATCTGTGTGTTTCAAAAGTCACACCGACTTTTGAATTTGATTTGTCCGCTGCTAATATTTTAAACAGTTTTTTTGACTTTTCTAATTGCGTGTGGCCTCCTGCTCTTGTGAAACGTCACTGTTTCCTTTAGTGCATTCTTTGTATCTTGATGTTTGGAAGAAAAATCAGGGGACTGATCAATTCTGTTAACTTTGAACCTTTTTTTGAAACAGGGTTGTTATTGACAATTCCGTGTTCTCTTCAGCTACTCTAGTCAAGGTAACCTCCCGCGAAATTCTTGCCCATATGGGAACAAGTTGTTCCAAAAATATTTTGATTTCATGTAAAGAAAAAACAATTAAATAACAGTAGTGTTTTTTCAATGAATTTCGCAGGTTGACAGCGCTAGAAGACATGGTATTTTATTGGATGCTGTACAAGTGCTCACTGATCTGGACCTTTCTATAAAGAAAGCCTATATTTCTGCTGATGGCAAGTGGTGTATGGATGGTAAGCTAATTGTCTTGTCATTTCCCTTTCTAATAATTGTTTTGGTTCCGGTTTCTTCTCGTGAGATGGGTTTGCGTCATGCACTTACATCTTTTGCCTATTCAAAGGACAGTTTTTCATGTCACTGATCAAAATGGAAACAAGATAACGGACGAAAGCGTTTTAAAATATATTGAGCAGGTATTTAATGGTCTTTACAAGTTCTAAATGAGTTACATTTTCAATGTTACCTGATAGAATTTATTGTTGTCATATCGTGTTTATTGTGTATCTAATCTGATTTTTCTCATGACAGTCACTTGGGAGCATTCACTATGGGAGAACCAACAGTTCTAATGGTCTCACTGCGCTGGAATTGACAGGAACTGATCGAGTTGGTCTTTTATCGGAGGTGTTTGCCGTACTGGCTGATCTTCAATGTGATGTGGTTGAGGCCAAGGTTTGGACTCACAATGGGCGTATTGCTTCCTTAATCTATGTAAAAGACTCTAGTTCTGGGTCTGCTATTGAGGACTCTCAGAAAATTAAAAAGATTGAATTGCGCTTGAGAAATGTTTTGAAGGGAGACAATGACATTAGAAGTGCAAAAATCTCTGTTTCTATGGCTCCGATGCACGCTGAAAGAAGGCTACATCAAATGATGTTCACGGACCGTGATTATGAGAGGACTCCCATTCTTGAGGTTACTTCTGATAAACCGGTGGTGACGGTTCAGAATTGGGCAGGAAGGGGCTATTCAGTCGTGAATGTTCAGTGCAAAGATCGAACCAAGCTTTTATTCGATGTTGTATCCAATTTGACAGACATGGAATATGATGTATTTCATGCAACTATTAACACAAATGATGGCCGAGCATACTTGGTAATTATTCTACTTCCTTCCCTGAAAACTAGTTTTTTTCCCCTTGCTCAATTCATGTTACTTAAGTTTGTTCTTATCTTCACTTCAGGAGTTTTATATAAGACACAAGGATGGCACTCCAATTAGCTCAGAACCAGAGCGTCAACGAGTAATTCAATGCTTAAAAGCTGCTGTAGAGAGAAGGGCATCTGAGGTATAGGCTTCCTTCCTCTCGTGTTTGTATTGTTATTACCTTTTTGATATAAAGTGGTGAGGATTAATTAATGTTTAATTATTTGATTATAGGGTGTTCGACTAGAGTTATGCAAAGAAGACAGACAGGGGCTTCTAGCAGAAGTAATGAGAACTTTCCGCGAGAATGGGCTCAATGTGACCAGGGCTGAGATATCCACTGTAGGGAATATGGCTATAAATATATTCTATGTGACGGATGCGGTTGGAAATCCAGCTGATTCAAAAATTATCGAATCTGTTAGGCAGAAAATTGGGTTAAGCAATTTAGAAGTGAAGGAATTGCCGTTGATAAACCATCAGATGGTACAGAGAGAGGATCAAGCGGTTGGAATTGGTGGGGCAGTGTTGTTGTCGATAGGGAGTCTTGTGAGAAGAAATCTGTATAATTTGGGATTAATCAAATCCTGTTCCTGAGTCAGGCTAAAACACAGTAATTTAGGGGTGAGGTTTTTTATGAATCTTTTTGTAGCATATTATTCTTTGCTTCAGGTTTGGGTTGTGTGCAGAAAAAGTTGAAAGGTAGAAATTGGTGATAGCGGTTGTTTAGTTGGTTGAGAGTTGGGTTGGGTTTGGTAGGTGGAAACGGATAGTTAGATGTACAGCTATTGCGGATTGAGGTACCCACCATTTTAAATGCTCCTTTTAATTAGAACAGATTTTGGTTATTGCGGAAAGGTGTTTACCTCGGTTGGAAGGTTGTGAATGTGAGGAAGAATATAGAATTGGATTCCTGGTGGCAGGGTCACAAGTTTAGGTAGAGACACAACAAATTGGGTTCATTGTTCCCTTAGCACTAAGCTCATGTGTACATATCCCACTTTTCCCCCTTGTTATCAGCATTAATTTTAGTAGTTTACGATTTTTAATTCAACTCTCTTCTTTCCGCGTTTCTGACTCTTTTCTGGGCTCAACGTTTTTACACTGCTTGGTACATGTCACTTGTCCATAAAATATGCTTCTAATTGAATGTTTTTTAAATTAAATGAGAATATTAGTTAAGGAATAAATGAATATTTATATATTCTGAATATTTTAAAATGTCAATTAAGTTCAAACTAAAAGTACTTTTTATCTCTGTTTGATCTGAAAGTATTCTAGAACAACGAAAAAGGAGGTGCGTGCATTTTTTTTTGTTTATAAAGTCACGCTTGGTTAATTCTTTAACGATTGCTTTCAAAAGTATTCATCTTGATTATGGTCGCAAAGTGGAAGATACTTAATATTGGGACTTAAATTAAATTTTGGTTAACTTTGAAGACAAACAAAGACTTCATCTCATGATTCACCGCAAAGCTTTTTAAATTAAAATTTAGAAAAGCCGACATAGGAGTTTGATAGAGACACACCCGATATCGTTCGTTGACGTTGCAAGATATCTGTCTCCACCAATAATGTGATCATCCTCCATATATCTGTCTCCACCAATAATGATATATGAATCAATTAGCAACGACTTGAGCAGTGTAAATCATCCGTTAAATTCCTTAACAACATTATAATGACTTATCAAATCACGACAAGAATAAAGAAGTTTAGTCGAAAACTAAATAAATATATATTAAACTATTTAAGATATTATGTGTCGCAAATCTGGAGAAAAGCTTGACCTAATTTGTATTTGAAGATTGAATTCCCGTCAAACACCAAAATACTGAGTTCCTGGACCATGTTCCATAACAGTGCATGAATGAGGTGTTAGCGGTGGTGAGTGAAAAGGAAAGTGGCGCAGTTGTTGCCGCTGTTGTAGGTGAGCTGATTTTGTTTGTTTACCCAATTTTCACATGCCTTCCCTTGTTTTCCTTCACCTCTTGTAATCAAATCCCAACAAACCCACTCTTAGTTCTGAAAGAGATAGAGACACATCCAAATTTGAACATTCAGTGTTACATTTTTGTGTCAAACTTCCTAAACTATAACGTTTAGTGTTACATTCTCGTGTTTTATGGGTTATGTAACCATCAATAAAATTTATTTAACTTAGGAAAAAAACAGAGTTTAATTTCTATCCACTGTAGAATTTATTTTACTTTGAAAATCATCATTAATATAACATTTATATATTACTGTAGAATTCAATAATCATTTTAGACGATAATTTATAATGTATAATGATACAAAAATTCTTTATTTTTTCAATTCATATACTGTTTATTCATAGATCTGATAGTACGTCAACATCAAATTGATAAATTGAACTATTTCTTTACTTAAATAAACCAAACTACTAGAACTTAAAAAGTTGTGAAAATCTTTAATTAATTTCTGTCCTAATTCTTGTTCATTACGGATCAGTTAATGTGTAAGACATATATCCAGACAAAACCAATAGATTGATGCGTCATCTCAAGTCTGAGTCAGTGACGAAGACGAAAATATAAACAAACGAAATGTTGATTATTAAAAAATAGGACAAGAAGTAAACAAAAAAGAAAGACAAAAGAAAGAAACAAATGAAACGCCAACAATGGAAGCTCCAGATAATATTTTAAGGATTTGTTTACCTTTGTTTTATGGTAAGTTGGAAAGAAAGCAGAAAAAAAGACAAAGAATCAGTGACTAAAAATAAATAAATAAATAAATAAAACAAGCCTTATTCACTCTGCATAATATAGAATATAGAGTTTCTTAATTAGCAAGGACTCGTTGTCTTTTGTACAAAGAGGTATGTCATAACACAATCCGCAATGTTTGATTAGGCTTAATTCAAATTCGACTATATATTTTTATAAAACAAAGACTGCAGTGCAATAGATAAAATGTCTGAACAGAGAGTAACAAACAAGGCAGAGGGATTTTGTATTTGTTATTTCTGCTGTCAAACTTTGGTCACTGTTCTTATATAAAACTTTTTATACTAATTTTTTATAGCAGCAACCCTTTTGAAGACATTTGTGTCGTTGCATTTACAGAAAGCATATGTTTGGAGTATGAACAATGATACAAAGCCAAGGAAATAACAGTTAGAAAGGAGAAGAAAATGATGTCAGTATTTTATTAAGAACAGATGTTGTTTTCCTTTTCATAATCTGATATAACGATAATGACAACTCACCAAGTTGCAGGAATAAATTAGGGTCACATTTTGAGCTAGCCAACAATGTTCGTTCGTTAAACGTTACAATCCAAGTTGCAGACTGGCTTCTCTTTGATTACATTGTTTTATTTAATTGTTTGTACAAAAGATGATTATTGTCTGCTTCTCCAAAGAATCTTGAACCGATATGCGCCTGCTCATGCAAGTGCCAAAGCCAACACGTTTTCAAATGAGATTACAATGAACGCTAACATATTCAAAGGAAACAGAAATTCCTTCGACTTGGTGGATTCATACTTGATGAATGAATTTATATTTAAAAAAATTTTGTAATCATAAAAGGTATAAAAATAATGCATTAAACATCTAATTTAAAATTTTAGGTTATATAGATGAAAAAACAAAAAAAAAATCCTAAAAAAGAAACCAAAAAATGAGGAAATAAAACATATAGAAATAACATAAGTCTGGGATAGCATTATATTTGCTCAAGTAATAAGAGGTGTTTTATTAATAAGCCAATGAATTCTTAGGAAATATATTATATTATCTTCATTGTCTGGAAATAAACTCAGAATACACCAGAAATTTCATTCATTTTACTACAAGTTCCTCACTTGTGAAATGTGAGCAAGAGTACCTTAGGATTAAATATATTTTTACCCTAAGTTCGGATGCTAAGAAAGAATGGGGTAGTGAGGAAAAAAAAGAAGACAAAGAGAAAGAAATAATGATATTTTGTTTGAGCAAAAATATAAACACAATTTGAAAATTAAAATAAGGATAAAAGAATTTCTTTCTCCATCAAAATAAGAAGAAAAATTCGAAAAGTTGGGACTAGATAAAACACAACCTAATTGATTATATATCTTTATTTTTAAACATAATACTAAGATTTTTACTAATGGATTATGTTGAAAAAAATAAATGGAATATATTTAAAAATTATAAAGGAAATTAAATTGTCAACACAACCTAATCCATATTATAAAAAATAAAAGTATATTTAAAAATAAATACACATTATTATTATCTTGTCAATATAATTGATTATGGGTTGTTTTTATTTAATTTTATTTTTTGATAAAAAAATTCATTTTAATTTTCTTTATCATCTATTTACGTTTAACCAAACCATTTTCGTTTCTGCTTATTTATTACATTTTTTCTTTTCTTTTTTCTGTATTTCTTTCCTATCAGTCAAACACAGCATTAGAATTTGAAAAAAAATAAAATTATATAAGGTTATTCATTTTTATTCTTTAAAAATTATTTAAGTTAAAGTTTCAAAAGACAAACTAAAATTATATTGTTTTTAAAATACAAGAACTAATGATGAATACATTCTGTACAAAAACTAATAAAAGGACGTATTTTCAAAAATATCTAAAAATATATTAATTCGTGATTTTAACGCTAAAGAATGTGTTTAAGAATCCAGAGATGCTTCCGTAGTTTTGGCTTTTCTGGGCTCACCTAATTTTAATTGCTTTGCTTCGAATGTAGATGGAATTGTGTCGTTTGAGGAAAGTTGGAATTTTTTTCTTTTTTTTTATTAATTTCCAATTTCAAAGGGCTAACAACTAAGTACGGCAATTATGGATTTCTAAAAAGAACATTCCACAAGAATATTCTTTTTATTCTAATGATGATGAAGTTACGACTCCAAAAATGTAACTTATATGTAAATATTATTTAGCCAATAAAAATGAGTTTTTATTATATTTGTAATACGCAACGAAAATAAAATTTCATTGTGTTTGATATACATAACAGAAATTTGTATTTATACTAATTTTTTTAAATAGAACAGATAAAAATAAGTTTTTGTGGTATTAAATTTCTTACAAAAGAAATTGAGAGAGATCTCTGATACGAGGAAAAAAAGTTTTCGGGCATATTTTGTGAAGGGTAAAAAAAGTATAAAAAGATAGGACTGAACTTAACAAAAAGAGGCCACAATAATAACTTAAAGCTTTCTAATGAAGTTGACAATACAGGCCCAAGTAGGAAAAAAAATATACCTAACAAATTTTACATCTACCTCATAATTATCATTTTACTTTTTATTCTACCTTTTTCTTTACAAACATAAAAATTTATTTATATAATATTCATGTTGTCTCTAAAATTAAGTTGTGAAATGATTGGTGGAATTTTTTTTTCTCAAAAATATACCTAAACTCGTGTTAAACCAATGGCTTTTCTATGGGTAAAATGCATATAGAGACTGAAATTAACAAATTCTCATCACCAATTTTCCTCACCAGGAGTGTGGGCACTATTTCAGCATGAAACCTTTGTGGTTTGTGGTTATCATGCGATAAAGTGAAAAATTTTATTGTTTGCTTCAGTTTATTTGTTCAATGATACAGCTAACGCCTGCATTAGACTCTTGTACACAACATTCTCATAACTCAACATACCTCAATTCCAGTAGGCTCTTAGAATCAATATACTTCGCTTTTGATTCTAAGAATTAACATAAGTTGTAGTGTTGATGCCGATTCAATCTTCCTTCAAAAGCAATATACCTTGAATTTCCCCTCCTAAAAGACAGGAAAATATTATTTTTAACCACTTTTAATAATAAGTATCAACAAGCAACACAACCAAGCAACTCACCTCTAAATTTCACGATAACAATATGACAAGCAATTAACAGCACCTAAGCAATCCGCTACAACTGCTTATCCAGTGATGTGTAAATCATCCTGCAACAAGATCAACAATTCTGAATTAAAACATCCATTTTAATAAAATCTATAAAATGGAGAGACAACTAACCCTTTTCAAATTAACATTACCAAAATACAGAGAAGAAAAGGGTTAAAACAAGGTGGAAGAATTTGGCAAGCCGATGCTTCTTTTCCCAAGGGAGCAGGGTGAATATCTCAGTTACATCAATCAAATGCCTTCTTTGTCTGTACCTGATTAAAGGATTAAAATATGCACATTAGTACATTAAAATTTCAAGGCTCCTTTAGTCCTCTAACTGGTATGCAACTATCTACATCATGCAAGATAGAAACATTTGTAGAATTTGTGATTGTGTATGATGAAGAAACAAGAATTGATAGAGACTTACAATCGGATGTTGAGAAAAAGATAGGGAGAACAAAATAGCGCCATTATCCAATGCCTGGTAACAAGGTAGAAGAAGCATAGGACAGCTTGCGTAACAAACTCAGGCAAAACCACCTTATTTATTCGAGCAGAGAAGTCATAGGGATTTATATAATCAAATTCCAGGTCTGCTAGGCACATTAGCTGCAACAAGGTGAAACAAGCCAAACATCATATTATAACATTGAACAAAAGTATTGATATTGAGAGAAGAGTGTAAAGTGGAAGTTGGGAGAAAAACCTGGTAAGTGACGAGGACAAGCAAGACAATAAGGAGGAAGAAGGAGATGAGCCAAGCGAATAGATCGCTCATTGTCTCTTCCTCTCCTTCTTCCCCTTCTTCAGTGATGGGGCGTACGTTAGCTGGAGCCTCTCCCCAGTACGTGCACAGTTTGCACGCCTTGCCCTTCCTCTACATTTCTAGGCCATGCACGCCATTCACGCAACACCGCTAACTCAAACAACCATCCCTTTTTCTAGGTTACTTTCTTAAATACTATGCATCCCAATATTGTTGTGTAATATTAAGGTTTATCTGTGTTTTTAATCAATATAACATATAATTTATAATCCTCTCTATTTTTATGTTCTAAATGTTGAAATTTTAACACTTGTTGGCATTCTGTTATGTGATACAAATACTAATGTCTGATATCTTTAAGAAAATTATATCTTTTCAAATAAACTTTAGAGATAAAAATAGCGATTTTAAATTTTGGATTTTTTTTTTACAGAAATCAAACTGAAGCTTTCTAATTTTATAAAGAATAAAATCAATCATTTTAAAGCTTTCAGAAATATATAAACAAAAATTTATAAAATTAAAATGCTCTACTCTTTAAGAACTAAAAAAATATTTGAATTTTATTATTAATATTCTGTTATTAGATTCATCCTTCTGTTAACTTGATTAATATCAACCCAAATTTCTATAATTTCGTCTGTTTTTCTTCACTTAATTTTAATTGTTTTATTTTTCACATACAACACTTTTTTATTCCTTTTTAAATTTAAATTTTTCTTATTTTTACATTTTTTATTAGTTTTTTCAAACAAGTAGTAATCAAAATTGTGTTGATTTTAAAGAAATCAAAAAGTGTTCTGTTATATATATCAGATATAAAATATAAAAATGCACTAATATAATATCCAACTATTATTTTTTACTTGTGTAAAATTTTCATTAACTTTCAATTGCTTTGTTTACAACAGCTTTTAATTGTTTTTAAATTTAATTATTTTAAATATTTTATTTTATTAAAATTATTAATTAAAGTGTGTATTAAATTGTTTACTTATTAATTAAAAACTTATTACTATAAACATTAAATTTAGGATATTCATACAATAAACAGGAAACTTAAGAGCGTTTCTATAGGTACTCTGATTTGCTTTCTTATTATTTTTATACATACTCTGCCACACTGTAATTTTTATTTTTTTTACTTTATCTGATTCACTATAGGTGCTCTGATTTGTTTTCTTATTATTTTTATACATACTCTGCCACACTGTATTTTTTATTTTTTTTTACTTTATCTGATTCAAAAACTATCTTCTTAAATAATAAATCTTATATAAATTTTGCAAAGTATCTTATACATATCTTATCATTCGCAGTAATAACTGTGAATTACATGAGAATTTATTATATTTTATTCCAATTATACTCGATATTTCGTCATACTTTTATTAATTTTATATTTTGAAAATATTAATGTTAAGTAATATTTTGACTTTGATATTATCAGACGAAAGTGCTTCAATATTTACTGTAAACTACGTTAGGCGATAGGTGAAAAGAAGATAAATAATTCTAAAAAGTAATATCGAACGAAACCCCATCTTCGCACTCCAATCTCCGTGAAACAAACCTGGAGATCATATTAATAAATCAAACACACCGCAAGCTATAACTGTTAAAAGTTCCATATTTCACTTTTTTTTCACTGCGAGGATGTGAATGCCTTCAAATGAGATTGAGAAGAAGCTAATGGCATTTTGGAGATACAAAATCATCAAAAGTGATGCGCAATGTGGGTCGTTAATTAAATAATTAATACATGGAAGGGATGTGTAGTTTAGAAACATGACTTGTCAAACTTGGACCAAAACAATCAAACTAAAAAATTGCCAATCCAAACTGTATTATTTTTCTTTCTCTACTTTTCGTTTCAAAGTTTAATTTCACACATTTCTTTTCCCCATGAGATTGACTTTTGTTTATAGTCAAATTTGTAACTTTTGTTATGATATTACACAGAGACTTTATTATAGAATAAATTGGATGTATCTTTAAAAGTAAATTCAAACTTGTTTCAACCCAAACATAAATTAATAGGATGAAGTTTATGTTCCCTTATATATTAATTTAGTCCTAACTTGATGTGAGATATCAATATAAAAAAATGAAAATCTAAAAAATGGTAAAGGTAATATTTACCCAAGTGAAAAACATACTTAAACCTTTTGTAATTTGAATATAAAAGGTGGAAATGAAGGGTTGAAGGCAACATATAAAAACTTGTTGCTTTTTCCCATCATTGATTGAAGAGATTCTGTCGGTCCTCACTGGGAGCAAACTAGGATGTTCCAAAGACGCTGAGCTCTTCTTACAATTTTGCTAATCTTGCGGGCAACGAAAGAAGGGAGCAAGAATGGAGGATTTGGAATGGAGGGAGTAGAGCCACGAGTGAGTAATTGGGGAGCACTTCCCGAATGAAATGAAGTCGAAATAGAAGTATCGCTATTCTTCCGCAGATAAAAACTTCTACTACCCGCATCCGCCATCACTTCTGATTTATCCAAACCTTCCAACCAAAGGTCGTAATCCAAATTAATAATACAACTAAGAACCTCTCCAATAAAATGTTCTTCAGGTATATGTCAAATTTTGATTTATGGAAAAGTAATGAGTGATTGACTTACTCTGGAGACTGAAATGAGAGTGATGCAATTGGAATGAAGATGCCATATTAGGATCGATATTGGGGCTCCTTCCTTCTTCTCTATATTTATCTACCACAAGCTTGATTGTGTCGTCCACACTGGAACCCAGTTTAACCATGGTTCGAACTGGCCCTGGACTTCCCTCAACGGTCACATTAACTACCACCTTAGCCTCTTTGTCGTACCCCTTTATTATCTAATAATTCAATAACACATCACCAATCACCAAGAGGAACGCGTGCTTTCGATCACACGTAAGTAATCACTGTACTTGACCAAGTTTAGTATTGCCAATTAGTCTTTATTTTTAGTACTCTCAAGTAGTACTTAGTCTAAAGTCGTGCATACTAAGATACTAAGTCTAATATTTAAATTTTTACCACTTGAGGTGCTACATAAGATAGATTATTAAATTGCACTCCATGCTCATCTAAACCCAAATGGCAAAAACAAAAAGACTTTCCATGCTCATAACAAATTTAAATAACCAAACATAGTAATTATTCTCTTCAATTATTATTTGTTTAGGAAGATTAAAACATGAACTTAAAAGATTTTTTTATGCAAGCTTGGTCTGCCGAAATTGTGAGATATTCATGTATTAATTACGTTCGTGGTTTGATAAAATAAGTAGTTAATGTATGTTTGATATGATATTCTCCACGCAACCTCTGAAGCTTTTCAGGGCTATTCTTGCGTAAACCAAAAGCATAGCCAATGGGAAGTTTGAGAGACAAAAGAAGAAAAACAAAAGCCTCTCTCTCCCTCAAGTTTGACCCTGTTTTGTGTTAAATCTTACAGAACAATAACAGTGCTTGGCCAAAACTTCAGGATTTTTTCCAATTCTGGACCACCTCATAAAAGAAATAATACACTATAGTTTAGTTTAGGTATTCATACCAAACTTCCGTTTTGGGTTTTCCTCAAAGACAGCTCTCAGATGATTAGATAGCAAATTAAGTGAGCTTATCATGCAAGATATATGAAAGGATTCATCAAAATTAGAAGGTCATCTCATCCCACTACCGTAATTTATAATCATTCAACCCTAATTTTAGCCTTCTACTAACCGGACAGAGTAACACGATGGTCGTTGTAAAACGTTGAAAAGTAAACATTTCTATTTTCAATAATAATAATAATAATAATAATTAATAAAAATGAAGAAGGAGCGTTTAGTAAAGTTGAGAGTAACCTGTTTAGTGTGAATCTGCGGAGAGGAAAAGGGAGAAGGGGAAGAGAGAAAGGCATCGGAAAACGTTTTAGGTCGGAAAAACGAGCCTCTTCCGCTTCTCCAAAAATGGCCGTCAGCATCGCCGTTATCTCGACACGTAAGCAGAGGTGCCGACGAGCAGCGCTTCAAGGTCTTCACAGGCTTGGACTTGTTGTTGGTCCGGCGGCGGGGCGACGGCAACAGTTGGCGCGGCTTACTTCTCCGAGCCGAACCGAGCGGCGAACTTGTCCGTGGAGACATAGAAGTGGCGTGATGGGAGGTTGAGTTGCGTGAATTGAAGCTAAAAGAGAATAAATTTGGTAGTTGCGTGAATGGAAGAAGTTGAAGTGAGCTTAAACAGAGAATGGTTGTTGATGTGGACTTTCCTCCTATTTATCTTTCCATCAACTTTCCTTCCTCTCTATTCTCTCTAATCCACCATTCCTCATATCTTGCATTCCTTGCCCCCACCTGCAAGAGGGTCCCCTCATTTATTTTTGCTAATAAATACGTTTTCACAAATATCTTTATTTTGAAATTTAAGAATTCTTTTTTTAAAAAATCTGTAAATTTACTTTTTCATCAACTTACAAAATTATTAATAAATTTAGAGAATTCAACTCGTTAATTTGAAAATGCGATGGTAATCAAAAACATATTTTAGCTTTTAGCTTGTATTGTCTAATTATTTTAATACCGATCTACCAATAAAAAATACATTTCAAGTTTTTTTTCCTAGGAAATTTATTTGTGTTAAAAATAAACTAGTATTTATAAAAACATAACTCAATAACTGTTAATAAAACCTACATTTTTGAACAAATATACTAGCATCTTACAGTATATTTGATTCTAAACTAATATATATATATATATATATATATATATATATATATATATATATATATATATATTATATGAGTTATGAAGAAGGCAAGCGTTTGGCACCGGCCACCCATTATTTTATATACTTTTCTTCCCCGTAAGGTAATGATGCATATAGTGTGATTTTTGGTGATAAAAGAAGCTCTCTTTTACAAAATATTGTCTATTTTTCTTTTGCTCAAATGGACGGTGGTCTGGCCCGCACATACACCTGACCAAACAAATTTATATAGCCCAATTCGTCCATTTCTTAATGAATTGACGTAGTCCTAAATGGGCTATTACTATTCTCATCTCTTTGAAAATTAAATAAATCAATAGAAATATATATATATATATATATATGTATTTTTCAATTTTAAATCATATAATAAAACTAATTTTAAATTTAAATTATAATATATATATATATATATTAAATAAATAATAATGTTTATCTTTTAAAAATATGATGTTATTTCCATTGGATCAATCCAATTTTATTCACAAATCGTTCTGACCTAAGCTTATTAGCCCATATACTAAACACGCCAAACAAAAATTAACTAAAATCCTAATTTTACATTTCTAGTATATTCAAACCCTATGGTGTTTAAATGTTTCTAAATATTCAATTTGAAAGTGATATCTCCACCGGATAATATATTTATCACGGGTTGTTTCTGATGGGTACCTGCAGCGGAAACAATACAATAGACTACCAACCAAACAATATGAAAGCTCTCTGAATGCAGTCAATCAACCAAATAATATCCAATACGCAATCAAAAACAGCAGAGAAAACAACATCAATATTTAACGTGGGAAAAACCTCTCAAAAGAGATTAAAAAACCTACGGAACGGTAAATGCTCCACTAATACCAAATCAACAGATACAATAAGTCTTTCTAAACTTAATCATAGAGCGTATCAATAAACTTTTCCTAATCCTCAAGTGGTCACCAACAATGGCCCAAATCAACAATTAGGAATTTAACAAAGTAAGAGTTCAAGAATCTCTTTACTCAAGAATGCTCTCTGTTCCCGAATTTTCTGCGATTCAACTACAGCTCCAATCTCAAATCGCACCGGACAGAATGAAGCAGCATGAGTCACAAAGCTCCAGTAAAAATTTCAGGGCAATCGGAGATGTTTTCACCATTGGATCGTTGAAACAACGAGTATTCACGCTGGCAGAAATTTGTTGCGGTTAGCAGCACTTCACAGAATTTCTGGCTCTTCTGCAGAACTCCGATTAGCAATCCCATCGGACAAAATGAAGAAAGATAAGAGAGGAACCTCCGACTAAAATTTCAGCTTGATCGGACAAAGTTTCACCGTCGGATCGTTAGAACATCCAAGGCTGTTCTTTGTGAAAACGAAAACTGTTTTAACCTTACTCTCACTTGTTCACTCTAGATTTCGAAAAAATTGGAGGGAGAAGGGAGGCAGCAGCTACCATAAAGAAACATTTCATTTGTTGCCCTAATTGGAGTTGGGCCATTTGGGTTATTGGGCCTCAATTAGAGAGAACCCAGCCCAACAAATCTCCCCCTTCTCGACTAGGTTGAGGCCCTCACCAATCCAGCGATGGAGCAACATAATTCATGCTTTTCTCTAGGCAACGC
>Ga0209700_106479_pt1 | contig 18029 bp, 9 predicted proteins | sample SiratroredBW_FD_187528 | JGI IMG/M metagenome (GOLD analysis project Ga0209700, IMG submission 187528) | Root nodule microbial communities of legume samples collected from California, USA - Siratro red BW (SPAdes) (version 2) | ecosystem: Host-associated > Plants > Roots > Nodule | place: USA...
CAAACTAATATGAAACAAAATAATCCCATTAGTCACATATGTAAACCACAATCAACAAAACCAAAAACCTTAAATATGGTGTTGAACTTTCTGGTTCGATGAGTATCACTTTCGAATAAACACTAAGCGGTTCGCCCAGTTCAGATAAGTGGTTCGCGGTGTGCAGCTTTGGAACACACACGTGTCTGAGGGGTGAAAGCACTAAGTGGTTCGTTCAGTTCACATACGTGGTTCGCTGTGTGTAGATTTGGAACACATAGACTTGTCTGAGGGGTGAAAGCACTAAGTGGTTCGTTCAGTTCACATAAGTGGTTCGTTGTGTGTAGCTTAGGAAGACACAGACTTGTCTGAGGGGTGAAATCACTAAGTGGTTCGTTCAGTTCAAATAAGTGGTTCGCTGTCTGTAATTTGGGAACACACAGACTTGTCTGAGGGGTGAAATCACTAAGTGGTTCGCTCAATTGAAATAAGTGGTTCGCTGTGTGTAGTTTAGGAACACACAAACTTGTCTGAGGGGTGAAAGCACTAAGTGGTTCGCTCAGTTGAAATAAGTGGTTCGCTGTGTGTAGTTTAGGAACACACAGACTTGACTGAGGGGTGAAAGTACTAAGTGGTTCGCTCAGTTGAAATAAGTGGTTCGCTGTGTGTAGTTTAGGAACACACAGACTTGTCTGAGGGGTGAAAGCACTAAGTGGTTCGCTCAGTTGAAATAAGTGGTTCGCTGTGTGTAGTTTAGGAACACACAGACTTGTCTGAGGGGTGAAAGCACTAAGTGGTTCCCTCAGTTTAGATAAAGGATTCGTTGTGTGTAGTTTAGAAACACACACACATGTCTGAGGGGTGAAATCACTAAGTGGTTCGTTGAGTTCACATAAGTGGTTCGCTGTGTGTAGTTTAGGAACACACAGACTTGTCTGAGAGGTGAAAGCACTAAGTGGTTTGTTCAGTTCACATAAGTAGTTCGCTGTGTGTAATTTAGGAACACACAGACTTGTCTGAGGGGTGAAAGCACTAAGTGGTTCGCTCAGTTGAAATAAGTGGTTCGCTGTGTGTAGTTTTGGAACACACAGACTTGTCTGAGGGGCGAAATCACTAAGTGGTTCGTTCAGTTCACATAAGTGGTTCGTTGTGTGTAGTTTAGGAACACACAGACTTGTCTAAGGGGTGAAATCACTAAGTGGTTCGTTCAGTTCAAATAAGTGGTTCGCTGTGTGTAATTTACGAACACACAGACTTGTCTGAGGGGTGAAAGCACTAAGTGGTTCGCTCAGTTGAAATAAGTTGTTCGCTGTGTTTAGTTTAGGAACACACAGACTTGTCTGAGGGGTGACATCACTAAGTGGTTCTTCAGTTCAAATAAGTAGTTCGCTGTGTGTAATTTAAGAACACACAGACTTGTCTGAGGGGTGAAATCACTAAGTGGTTCGTTCAGTTCACATAAGTGGTTCGCTATGTGTAGTTTAGGAACACACAAACTTGTCTGAGGGGTGAAATCACTAAGTGGTTCGTTGAGTTCACATAAGTGGTTCGCTGTGTGTAGTTTAGGAACACACAGACTTGTCTGAGGGGTGAAAGCACTAAGTGGTTCGTTCAGTTCACATAAGTGGTTCACTGTGTGTAGTTTAGGAATACACAGACTTGTCTGAGGGGTGAAATCACTAAGTGGTTCGTTCAGTTCAAATAAGTGGTTCGCTGTGTGTAATTTAGGAACGCACAGACCTGTCTGAGGGGTGAAAGCACTAAGTGGTTCGCTCAGTTGAAATAAGTTGTTCGCAGTGTTTAGTTTAGGAACACATAGACTTGTCTGAGGGGTGAAATCACTAAGTGGTTCTTCAGTTCAAATAAGTAGTTCGCTGTGTGTAATTTAAGAACACACAGACTTGTCTGAGGGGTGAAAGCACTAAGTGGTTCATTCAGTTCACATAAGTGATTCGCTGTGTGTAGTTTAGGAACACACAGACTTGTCTGAGGGGTGAAATCACTAAGTGGTTCGTTCAGTTCAAATAAGTGGTTCGCTGTGTGTAATTTAGGAACACACAGACTTGTCTGAGGGATGAAAGCACTAAGTGGTTCGCTCAGTTGAAATAAGTGGTTCGCTGTGTGTAGTTTAGGAACACACAGACTTGTTTGAGGGGTGAAAGCACTAAGTGGTTCGCTCAGTTGAAATAAGTGGTTCGCTGTGTGTAGTTTAGGAACACACAGACTTGTCTGAGGGGTGAAAGCACTAAGTGGTTCGCTCAGTTGAAATAAGTGGTTCGCTGTGTGTAGTTTAGGAACACACAGACTTGTCTGAGGGGTGAAAGCACTAAGTGGTTCCCTCAGTTTAGATAAAGGATTCGCTGTGTGTAGTTTAGAAACACACAGACATGTCTGAGGGGTGAAATCACTAAGTGGTTCGTTGAGTTCACATAAGTGGTTCGCTGTGTGTAGTTTAGGAACACACAGACTTGTCTGAGGGGTGAAAGCACTAAGTGGTTTGTTCAGTTCACATAAGTAGTTCGCTGTGTGTAGTTTTGGAACACACATACTTGTCTGAGGGGCGAAATCACTAAGTGGTTCGTTCAGTTCACATAAGTGGTTCGCTGTGTTTAGTTTAGGAAACACACAGACTTGTCTGAGGGGTGAAATCACTAAGTGGTTCGTTCAGTTCAAATAAGTGGTTCGCTGTGTGTAATTTACGAACACACAGACTTGTCTGAGGGGTGAAAGCACTAAGTGGTTCGCTCAGCTGAAATAAGTGGTTCGCTCAGCTGAAATAAGTGGTTCGCTGTGTTTAGTTTAGGAACACACAGACTTGTCTTAGGGGTGAAATCACTAAGTGGTTCTTCAGTTCAAATAAGTAGTTCGCTGTGTGTAATTTAAGAACACACAGACTTGTCTGAGGGGTGAAATCACTAAGTAATTCGTTCAGTTCACATAAGTGGTTCGCCGTGTGTAGTTTAGGAACACACAGACTTGTCTGAGGGGTGAAATCACTAAGTGGTTCGTTGAGTTCACATAAGTGGTTCGCTGTGTGTAGTTTAGGAACACACAGACTTGTCTGAGGGGTGAAAGCACTAAGTGGTTCGTTCAGTTCACATAAGTGGTTCGCTGTGTGTAGTTTAGGAACACACAGACTTGTCTGAGGGGTGAAATCACTAAGTGGTTCGTTCAGTTCAAATAAGTGGTTCGCTGTGTGTAATTTAGGAACACACAGACTTGTCTGAGGGGTGAAAGCACTAAGTGGTTCGCTCAGTTGAAATAACTGGTTCGCTGTGTGTAATTTAGGAACACACAGACTTGTCTGAGGGGTGAAAGCACTAAGTGGTTCGCTCAGTTGAAATAAGTGGTTCGCTGTGTGTAGTTTTGGAACACACAGAGTTTTCTGAGGGGCGAAATCACTAAGTGGTTCGTTCAGTTCACATAAGTGGTTCGCTGTGTGTAGTTTAGGAACACACAGACTTGTCTAAGGGGTGAAATCACTAAGTGGTTCGTTCAGTTCAAATAAGTGGTTCGCTGTGTGTAATTTACGAACACACAGACTTGTCTGAGGGGTGAAAGCACTAAGTGGTTCGCTCAGTTTAGATAAGTGGTTCGCTGTGTGTAGTTTAGGAACACACAGACTTGTCTGAGGGGTGAAATCACTAAGTGGTTCGTTGAGTTCACATAAGTGATTCGCTGTGTGTAGTTTAGGAACACACAGACTTGTCTGAGGGGTGAAAGCACTAAGTGGTTCGTTCAGTTCACATAAGTGGTTCGCTGTGTGTAGTTTAGGAACACACAGACTTGTCTGAGGGGTGAAATCACTAAGTGGTTCGTTGAGTTCACATAAGTGGTTCGTTGTGTGTAGTTTAGGAACACACAGACTTGTCTGATGGGTGAAAGCACTAAGTGGTTCGTTCAGTTCACATAAGTGGTTCGCTGTGTGTAGTTTAGGAACACACAGACTTGTCTGAGGGGTGAAATCACTAAGTGGTTCGTTGAGTTCACATAAGTGGTTCGTTGTGTGTAGTTTAGGAACACACAGACTTGTCTGAGGGGTGAAAGCACTAAGTGGTTCCCTCAGTTTAGATAAGTGGTTCGCTGTGTGTAGTTAAGGAACACACAGACTTATCTGAGGGGTGAAATCACTAAGTGGTTCGTTGAGTTCACATAAGTGGTTCGCTTTGTGTAGTTTAGGAACACACAGACTTGTCTAAGGGGTGAAAGCACTAACTGGTTCGTTCAGTTCACATAAGTAGTTCGCTGTGTGTAGTTTAGGAACACACAGACTTGTCTGAGGGGTGAAATCACTAAGTGGTTCGTTCAGTTCACATAAGTGGTTCGCTCAGTTTAGACAAGTGGTTCGCTGTGTGTAATTTTGGAACACACAGACTTGTCTGAGGGGTGAAAGCACTAAGTGGTTCGCTTAGTTCAGATAAGTGGTTCGTTTAGTTCAGATAAGTAGTTTGTTCAATAATTTCGAAAAAAATGTACCACATAATAAAACTACGAATAGAAAACCCATCACGAAGTGATCTTTCTGTTATAAGGATGTCATTGGCGTACGTAATGGAAGAAAACATGGAAACCAGAAACCCAAAACACAACAACAAACCAATATTCTGCATACATGCATAACACACCAAGCATAAAGGATGCACATAAACGTAATCTACAACGACGCACAGATCCAAACCAACAACCAAAAACCACACCAATATTCTGGGTTTCTTGAACATAAAAAAGACAACACATTGAGAGAACCACCAGTAACCATAAAAAGCACACGACGAAACGATTATTAAACATGAACGAAGCACTCATACAAAAACCACCAACAATGTTTCATACCAACAACGGATGAGAGAACATACACAGTTTAGGGTACACAGCACGGTAGGAAACACCACAATGACGGTGGTCTTGCGGTCGGAAAAACGAAGGCGGATCTGTGGGCAGAAGGAACGGAAATCTTGTTGTTTCGTCTGTTCTCTCTCCTTCAGAGGATGCGGGGTTAATGAGTGCAATGAGAGAATGAGATCTGCTTTTCCCTCTCAAATTGTCCTGCATTTTCAGATGGGAAATGACAAAAGCAACCCTTTGCAAAAAGACAAACATGAACCACGTAATCAGAAAACCATCTGTGTTTCTCTTTCTTTGCCACGCAGGACGACACTGCCACGTCGGAGTGTCAAATGAAGGTAAGAGAAAAAGGAGTGTCAAAGTAACATTTTCCTTTTTTATAAGGTAAATAAAACTTGATTTGGCAACGTGACAGGGAAACTTAGGGAGTAGCCAAAGCAATGTAAGGTGCGGCGCATAGATGAAGCAATAGGGCTTAAACCCAAATTAAGATTAAAAGAGCAGAATTAATAATAATGAAAAACTGTTGTTTTGGGTTATTTTAATTAAAATAAAGATGCAGTTTTTTTTATTTTATTTCTTTACTTATCGAATTTAAATAAAAGCTTTTTAAGTTTATTTTAATTAAAATAAAGATGCAATTTTTTTATTATTTTACTTATCAAATTTAAATAGAAGCCTTTTAAGTTCATTTTAATTAAAATAAAGGTGCAGCTTTTTTTTATTTCTTTACTTATCAAATTCAAATAGAAGTCTGTTAATTTTACTTCATTATTTGTGCACTAAATTTTCTGTATTTTCTTCTTTCTAGTTAATTCTCATTTAATTTGTTTTGTTTGTTTTAAAATATTATCTCGTTTCAAAATAAATTTCAATTAAATGTCTAAATGACCGCTCGCTTCATGCGGAGTTTAATTCGAAAAAGTTTTATTATTTCGTTTAGATATTCAAATGACTGCACGCGTCAAGCATGTCTAATACAAATTTTTCTCCTAAGAATATATAAAAATATCAAATTTTCGAAAATATAAAAATATAACAAAACTTCCAAAAATAAAAAAAATATCAAATACCTCAAACAAATAATTTATAAGAAACTACGTAACCCTGATTTTCCATCCCCGATGGAAATACGTAGGACCAAGGTCAAACCTTGTCGGGCCTAAAAAATAAAAATATAATTTCTTTGTTATTTGCATTTTGTCTTTCTTCTGGGAAAAATAAATATTTCTAAAAATCACACTCGCTTTACTTACTTAATTAAAGGAACCGTCTTAGGACGGGCGTTGTGGGGGTGCTAACACTTTCCCCACACGTAACCGACTCCCGGACTCAAAATCCGGTTTCGCAGACCGTAGCCTTAGTTTTCGGTTTTTCCAGAGTTTTCCTAATAAACTATGGTGGCGACTCCTTTTCTCAATTTTTCAAACTATTTTTTACAATTCTTTTCGGATTGTCGTCCCCGTCGTGATTCCGGTTGCGACAGGGATTACATGATTTATGTACTTTGAACGTGCAACATGGCAAAAATCAACTAGAAGTCAAAAAGCACAAGCTGAAAAGTTGATTGTACAAATTGTTAAATCAAGTTTTGTCACTTCCAAATTTATTGAAATGGTGCAGCACCTCACCTAAAACTTACTTGTTTTTAACTTTGTATTAATCGCACAATAAATTGGTGATTATGTTTGAAATATTTCGTGCATATATTAGGATGCATTGCATGCATTACTATCATTCATCTCTTAGAAAAATCATTTAGAGGTAAAACATTGTGTATTTGTCAACAATCATCTCAAAACAACCATGTCAGTCTCTACCACAACAAAGAAAAGAGCAAGATCCTCCAAAGCCACTGCCAAACGTCAAAATGAAGTTGTTCAAAAATTAACATCTGAAGAGGTGGTTCTTTGGGAATCAAGATAGACATCTACTTGCATGAGTTTAACAGGAAAATTAACAACCACAAATTTTTGAGGTTTGAGTGGTTGGAACAATAGAAGCTGAGTGATGTAGAAAGGATATTAAAACATCAAAAGCTAGAAAAGTTCCTCAATCTGACAGGGAACATATATCCAGACTTAGTGAGAGTATCTTTCACAAATCTAACTTTTGAAGGTGACTCAATATGGTTACATGTGAAAGGAGTGGATGCGGAAATTACTCCCTACAATTTGGAGTACACTCACTAGGTTGAAGAGTGATGGAAAAAAGGTTGGGAAAGGCAATACTGGCTCACTGGAAGACTACAACAAAGTACAATTTTTTGGATCTTGCTTGAGGAACCCTCATTCGGGGATGAGGGGATTTCATGTGGAGGTTTAACAATGAACCTCAGGATATTGGCCTTTCTAGTGGTATAACAACTCATCCAAGAGGACACAATCATGTTGTGTTGACTGAGGAGGATTTAATTCTAATGCATTGCATCATGAATAGAGTGAAAGTTAATTGGATTCATGTCATGAAAGACCACAAAAATAAGTTATCTATTTTTGCTAATGATGGCAAGTGCACCAGTCACAATGTGGCAAGTAATAAAATTACATTCTTTCCTAAAGATTTGTGTAATATAAAATAATTCAAACAATTATAATAATTTCATATTTAAAACAATTTCATAAATTGATAATATATGTAGAGACTAAATTAAGAGAATATTTTGTATTTTTATTAACAATTGAAGGCAAAAAAATGTTTAACAGTAATATGATGAACTTGCCAGGGTTAGATCTCACCAATCTTCACTCTCATGCATTACAAAATTATCTTCTTTTATAACAATAATCAATGTCAATCCACAAAATTACTCAAATCTAATTCTTCAGCGGACGAGCCTGGAACTGCCAATTCCTTATTCAATTATATATATGATTCTAGCTTTTACATAGGGATCTTAACGATAACAAATGAATCAGACTTTATTCCTAAAAGTTATTTTTCAGTATTGTTAAGAATCAACGATTGAGTAATGGATTCGCACAACAACATAAGCATAGAACTAATAAACTGATGTATTGAAAGAAAAAACATTTATGATAAGACATAATATAAGCCCAAACATGATTTACATGAGAGTTTAGAAAGGTTTAACCTAACCCTAACAAGTGATTTAGCTCCTCGTTAATATGAGGAACTCAAACATTACAAGAAGAATGATGGAATAAGAAGATTACCCCAAACAAAGCCTAAAACTTCAATAGTGAATTTCATTCTCTGCTCTAGCAAAAGATGTCTAACGCTAATATGTGCAACTATTAAATAAACTTGAATTTTCGATGCTCGGGTTTGGTCCAAGTCAGCTACGTCGGGTATCACTGGATTCTGATACTATTTCAAGTTCTGAGGTTCAAATTGCATCGAACCCATGTGATATGTGCCAAATGCATTCCTTAGGAGTTGCTCTGGGGTCCTCTTGTGTCGGGTTCAAGAAAGTTGCACCTGGTGACCTCTTTTATTCAATTTTCCATTCTTTTCTCTCATTTTCCAAGGCTTCAGTCCTTTTTTTTCTAGTCAATATTTTCTTTCTCAATTTCATCAAAATTGGCTTGAATTAGTATCAAATCCTTATTTTGACTCTCACAGTCAATTATTAATAAAAAACTAATTAAAATTGTGCATTAAACAAGTTTCAAGTGTAGAAAGAGTTTTTCTAGCTAAAACTGGATCAATATATCATATAAATTTGGTCTATCATAAGTCAAAGAGGTTGATGACTACAGGGTACCATATGTTGTGTTGGTTTCAAAATGATCGACCACTTTGAAATGGAGTTGGATGGAGAGTTTACAGAAACCGTGAAAGCCCACAATGAAATTATTTGTGCAACACTACACAAGATAGGTTTGAAAAAGGTTAATGATGACTATTAGATATGTAGGGTCGATGAATAGCTAGGTGGAGGACAAGTTGTTGTTGCTAGACAATCTAGAGATGGTGCTGGAACTAGTTGAACCGCTAGAGAAAATATGACAATGATTCCATATGTTCCACATGTGGATAGAGGAGAAGCATTGTCCAGGTTTGAGCAGATGGTCCTTGGAAGGCTGGGTATAGTGGCAAGTGGTCCCAGACCATTATGATTTATGTGATGTAAGGTTTCAACACCTTGATGATCAAATTGAAGCTATCCAAGACCAATTGGTTGAGCTGATTACGACAGAGCCACCTAGGATAATATACATCATTATATTTGTCATAGTTAACTGTTTTGTTAGACATCATACATCTTTTACCTGTTTGATGAATCCAACGGGAGAGAAGTAGTGTGTATGTTGTTGTTTTATCTATCTTGTTTGAATTTGGTTAAGCTATTTGTTTTTTTGGTTTGGTTTGTGATATTTTTGGTTTGATCTTTAATATTTCAGAGTTATCGACTTTTGTAATGAATTTAAACTATTTCAACTGTCTTGACATATGAACTATGAAACTACATTTGTGATTAATAGTGCTTTTAGATTTGTATCAATCAGTTTATTTTTTATATCAATCTGAGCAAATGCTATCACATTGTTCAATTAAATTCATGCAGGCTAACTTGAAGCTGCTCAACACACACTGGATTGCTTCATCAAATAGGGGGAGATTGTTGGCAATGGTGCAATTTGGTATTTGAACATCAGAACAAAAATTTGAGAACTCAATTTTGAACATAAAGACTGAATTTAGAGATACTCCTTGTAGCAATAGATCACCTATCATGAGAATATGCTTCGTCTGTAATGCTCTTTGATTGTCCTGTTTATCATGGCTATGTCTTTATATTAATTCCTGCACATAAGCTTTGTTATATTCTTTAATTATTCTTATAGTGTTTGTTATCATCAAAATTTAGATTACTCTTATTAAAAATAATGTATTTTAAAAAAATATATGATATTTAAAATCAAGATAAAATACACAATATAATATAGAGAATATTTAAAATAAAATAAAATAAATCTATCGTATATTAATATTAATGCATATAATCTTCAAATAATTAAAACTGTAAATAATATAATAGTTAAAATAAATTTTGTAACATGAAAATATATAAATGTTAATAATAATGATAAAAAATTTCTATAACTGTTAATATCGTAGTATAAAAATAAAAATATTTTTACCTAAAATAAAAAAATAAATTGATCACGCTGCAAATGAAGAAAATAAAATAATTAAATCAAACATTACACAAAAATGTAACAAGAAAAATTAATAAATATATTTTACGAACCCAATAGGAATAAATATATGAACTAAAATTCAGCATTTTTTAAAAAAGTTACACAAAAAATACTAGTAATAAGTTGACACCAATTTTTTTAGAAAAAAAAGTTAAATGAGACTATGAAAAACATAATTTTATTAAATTTTAAGTTATATACAATTATAAATTTTATTTTAAGAACTACTAAATTCAATTATACATTACAAGAATCAGACTTTGATCATATTAGTATAATGTAGTTTGATGAACTATTATTAATGCAATTATGTTAAATTAACAATCCTAATAATATGTTGATATTATAAAGAAATGAAATTTTCTTTTAAGATTTATCATTTTCATTTGAGTCGAGACGTCAATGTATTATCTAACATGTTGAGATTTCTATTTCAATCCCTCAACAACAACCTAGTTGGATACTCAACCATTAGACATCGTACATTAATCAATTTACAAACTATTATTAAGGAGATAATTGGGTCTACTCTCTCTGCCTTTAGAGGTAGGGGTCCAACATGCAAGTATAAATAGGTAAACATTCTAAATCATCATGTAATGAAATTTTGACTATTACTTTACTATATCCACTCAGACCAATAACTAACCTGAGCATTAAAATGTAATTGTAAACATCCTCGTCAAAAACAATAATTTAAAGCTAATGATTGAAGATTGAGAACCGAAAACCAAAGACTGAATATTAAAGATCGACTAAGAAGACGTAAAAAAAACAATTCTTCAAGAACAATGTCATCATTTAAATTACTTTAAATGGAAAAAATGTTTTTATTATTTATTATGCCATTCATATGATATCAAATTATTACGAAAATAACAGAGCATGTGAATTGTGAACCTGTACACATTAAATTATAAACATTAAAGAATGAATAGGCTTGTCAAAAATAGAAGAAAATAGATACTATGACAAGCACGATTTTCCTAAAGAGAGTTGTTCCTCATAAAACAAGAAAGAAATATATTTTACATACACTAGTAGAAAAACCACATTCTGTGACAGGATAAAACAACGGTTAAAATACAATCACGGTAAATAAAAACGTGGTGGCTTTTTTGAAATTAAGTGGAAAAATACTACAACAGTTGTGCCAAATAACCACCGTAGTATCTCCCCCGAGGGGTGCAAATTGCATTTTTAAATTGAAAATTTTAAGAAAGAGGGATACTATGTGGTTAAGGGTGCCAACTACTGTAGTATCTCTTACATGATTTTAATATTTTTTAATACAGAAGGGATACTACGGCGGTTAAGAGCTCTAACTGCCGTAGTATCTGTTCGAAATTCATTTTTTTTTAAACACAGAAGGATACTACGATGATTGGTAACAAATATTATTGTCCGTATGTGAATTGTTTAAATGGGAGAAGACTAGATATTGAGTTGATACGAGAGCATGTTCTTTGTGATAGTTACTTGAAGAGCTATACAACATGGACTTAGCATGGTGAAGTTCTGGAGCTACCATATGTATCTACAACTGAAAGTCAATATTCTAATGTATATTCTGAGGATTGCATAGAAGACATGATTCGTTATATTAGAGAAGATAATTTCCACCAAGCACATGTGTATGATTCATTGAAAGATGATTCAGTCACCGAACTGTATCCCAGTTGTTTTTTCCCATTTGTCAACAGTATTGCGATTATTTAATATCAAGGCAAGAAATTGGTGGACTGATAAAAGTTTCACTGAATTGCTCGAATTGTTGCATGAAATACTTTCAGAAAGTAATAAATTGTTGAGCAGTCACTATGAGGCCAAGAAGATATTGCGTCCAATGGGTATGAAGTAATGGAAAATACATGCTTGTCCCAATGATTATATATTGTATAGAAAAGAGTTTGAAGGATTGCATAAGTGTCTTAGATGCGGGGTATCAAGATACAAAGTAAAGGATAATGACGGTGATGAAGAAGACATGAAAAAGGGCCCTCCCGCAAAAGTATTGTGGTATCTTCCAATCATACCACGATTAAGATGTTTTTTTTTTGCCAATGTTAAGGATGTAAAGAACTTGACATGGCATGCAAATGGAAGAATATGTGATGGGTTGTTACGACATGCTATCGATTCACCACAATGGAAGAAAGTCAATTTTTTGTATCCTGAGTTTGGAAGTGATCTAAGAAATCTCAAACTTGGTCTTGCAACACATGGAATGAATCCATACGGTAATTTAAGTAGCAAACATAGTTCATGGTCTGTTTTGCTAATTATTTGTAATTTTTCATATTGGTTGTGCATGAAGAGAAAATATATGATGTTGTCTATGATGATATCAGGACCTCGGCAACCCAAAAATGATATAGATGTTTATCTAAGTCCTTTGATAGAAGACTTGAGGTTGTTATGGGATGAAGACATTGAGGATTTTGATGCATGTGAAAAGGTCAATTTCAATTTGCGAGCATTATTATTTTTTACTATTAATGATTTTCCAACACATTGAAATCTGAGTGGTTATAGTGTCAAAGAACATTACGCTTGCCCGATATGTGACGAGAACACAAGTTACCATCAACTAAAATATGGGAGGAAGACATCTTATATTGGGCATCGAAGGTTTTTAAAACGTAATTAATCACCCTTATCGCAAGATGAAAAAAACTTTAACAATTGTCAGGAGGTCAGAACTACACCTCCACCCTTAACTGGTGAGGAAGTCCATAACTGAGTGTGCCATGTCGAAGTGACTTTTGTGAAAACCCTCAATAATAATGCTTTCAAAAACATATGGAAGAAGCAATCGATATTCTTTGAACTTTGATATTGGTCAAAGTTAGATATTAGACATTGCATAAATGTAATGCATGTGAAAAGAATGTTTGTGATAGTATAGTTGGGACATTGCTAACATTAAAGGAAAGACAAAGGATGAAATAAATGCTCGGAAAGATGTGGTTGAAATGGGTGTTCGGTTGGAGTTACAACCACAACCTCATGGTAAACGAATGTACTTGCCACCAGCATGTCATACTTTGCCAAAATCTGAAAAGATCAGTTTTTGTGAGTGTTTGCAAGGAGTTAAAGTACCACAAGGATACTCTTCAAATATCAAAAGCCTTGTCTCAATGGAAGATTTGAAACTTATGGGCTTAAAATCTCATGATTGTCTTGTTCTGATGCAAGACCTTCTCTCAGTCGCTATTCGTGGAATTCTACAAAAAAATGTTAGACAAGTCATCAGTCATCTTTGCCTATTCTTCAATGTTATTTGTAGGAAAGTAATTGATCCTACTATGTTGGATGAATTAGAAAATGAAGCTATCATTATCTTGTGTCAAGTAGAGATGTATTTTCCTCCTTCTTTTTTTGACATCATGGTTCATTTAATTGTTCATCTAGTGAGAGAAATTAGACTATGTGGTCTTGTGTTTTTACGATGGATGTACCCAATTGAGCAATGCATGAAGATATTCAATGGGTATGTGAAAAATCCATATCAAACTAAAGCATCTATTATTGAGGAAGCAATAGAGTTTTGTACCACTTATGTGTTAGAAGTAGATGTTATAGGGGTCCCAAGGCCTCGATATGATGGAAGGCATGAAGGCAAAGGCACACGAGGTGTGAGGGTAGTTCGAAAAGATCAATAACAGGTACTCCAAGCACACTTTTATATTTTGAACAATATTGATGATGTTCTTCCTTACTTAGATGAACACAAAATGTTGTTGAAGTCAATGAACCCACATGCGAATGAGAAGTGGTTGTTGAATGAACATTAACAAGACGTTTTTGAAATGGTTTAAACAAAAAATTGGTGAAAAGGATTGTGATGTTGATGAGTTGAAATGGTTAGCACAAGGACCTAACTTTGATGTTATAACATGGTCTGGATATGATATTAATAAGTTCTCATTTTACACAACCATTGAGGATAAAAAAAACACAATGCAAAATAGTGGTGTTACCCTTGAGGCAGAGTCACTACAGTTTGCTAGTTCAAAAGATAACAATCCTGTGATGGCTACAATAAGTTACTTTGGAGTAATTGAAGAAATCTGGGACATCCATCGTAAATGGGTTTATATTAACATAGGACTGCATGTTGAAGACTTGGGTTTTACATTAGTTGATATTGCAAAGATAGGTTCTAAGGAAGATCCTTTCATCATGGCTTACCAAGAAAAACAAGTTTTTTATGTTAAAGATCCTTCTAATGAAAGGTGGTTAGTTGTCAAAGAGAGAAATGAACATGATGTCGAAAACCATGACGACTCAATAGTCCAATATGCTGATAATTCGTCATTCTCAAGACAGTTACCTCCAATGAATGAGGAAAATGATGTTGATGAAGTACATGCTACAGGGACGGATCACAATGAAGGAATATGGGAAAACATTGTAATCCATAATACAAATAAGTAATGTTTATTTATTTGTTTAGGTTATTTAATTTTATATGTTATCTGAACATTGATTTGATTTAATTTGAACATTTATTATTGTTGTTATTTTTGATTTTATATATTAAGCATATTTTTTTCTTTTTCAGGTCATGACTGATTCATCAAAGAAGAGTAGAGAAGTTACACGCTTTAGAGCTATTAGCATTAATCGTCTTGGTGGTGTTAGAGTCCCAGTTGACATAGATCCTCAGACTGGTAGGGTTTCAGGAAGATAACAAAACGTAAAAAACATAACACTTATTAGGAAATCAATAATTCACTTATGAACTTACTATAGAAATTACATGCAGCAAGTATGTTCATCCAACAATATAGACATTTGAAGGTATTGGCTCCTTCCGAATGGACGAAGCCCCTTCCTTCACATAAACTTCATAGCAGATATTCGTACACCACGCCACCCTAATTGTATTGACTTAATTCACCAAAATTATTATCAACAACATTAAAGAGCCCACTACATACAGGACCCTTTGTGCTTGGCAAAAAAAAAAAAAAAAAAAGAAAAAGCTAACAAAATGTACAATTTACAAAACTCAACAACATTACAGTCATTTACATGTTTAAGTAATTCATCATAAATCATAGGAATAATAACACAATTCGAAGCAAACAAACTCCTGAGGGTGGAGTCACTTGAATCCTTTTTTAGGTCAACCTTCTCTCCACCAATTCTCAAACCAATACCAACACAAACATCAATTAATGAAAGCGAAACTACATCCGACCTAATTTGAAAACCACATTCTTTCTCAACAAATCTATAGGAGAGCTCCCTGACAACCCTCCTGCTCATTTTGAGTTGCTTATCTATCATGACGAGCCAACCAAATGGTGTTGCTTTTATGGTGGCCTTTTGCTCATCAATTAAAATTTTATTCACCTGTAGTAGATACTTCGTACTGTAGCAGTGGCGGACTCGAATACAGTCGTACATGTAAGTAAACGAGTCAATATAGACATGACATTTCAAAATTTTTCATCATAAAAATCAATTATGCACACTACAAACAAACCATATTGTCCACTTGGGATCATTCACGAATATCGACATCAGGAGAAGTCATTGTAATGCTGCAAAAACAACAAATAATTCCATTAGACCGAAAAACACAAACATATTTGTCGTGCGCCACCAAAACCTTGACTAAGGTATCCACTCATTACATAAGAGGTAACCGAAATTGTTTTCAAAAATAATAATCAGAGTCACCGTACAAAACATCAAAGGTTACCCGTGCTGTAATGATGAGACACCTTAGTTGAAGTTTTGGTGGCGCTATACAAATACATTCGTGTGCTCGTGTTTCTAAAGATAACAACACAGGTTACCCCTTATGTAATGAGGAGACACCTTAGTTTAGTTTTGGCCACTAAGTCCAATGTTAACAATTTCAAACAACCAATTCATTCATAAGGACAAACAACTTCAAAGATGACCACACAGCACAACCCGTCTTTCTACCAGCCATACACTCAAGAAATAGAAATATTCAAACATCACAACCATTTACAAAAATCATACAAATAAAGGTCTCCCTCAAAATCCTAAACTGTGAAACCATATAAAGGTCTTCCATTTTCAACAAAAGACCAACCTTTACTCCAAAACCCTAAACAACAAACGGAAATTATACAAGACGAACATTTCAATCATCAAAAACACTTTCGTTTCAGTGAAAAACCACATAAAAAACCAACCTTTAACAACCACTCCAAACAACAACAAAAAATAACCAACCACGCTGAAGACGAGAGGACGCACCAACAAGATGAAGAAGCTTGAAGGAGAACGCTGAACGGTTGAAGGAGAACCCTTGAAGGAGAACAATTGAAGAAAAATGCTTGAAGGAGTTGCGAGAGTGACAAGAGAAGACGAAAAGCGAGAATGAGAGGAGTTGCGAGAATGACACGAGAAGCCGAAAAGGCAAAATAGGCCCACGCTCGCGAACTCTGCATTTTCAGGGTTCAAAGCCAATTCTCCACTTTGCCCTTACGACAAACGTAACCACAATTTGCCAAAAATAACCCTGTCACGTAGGAGACTTTAACAAAAATACCCTGATGTGAAATGGAGATTTCCACATTGGAGTGTCAAACTAACATTACTCTATTCATATCATAAGATGGCTACCATATATATAACTAAAATCATTTTACTACGTATAATTTTTTAAATATTTAATTTTGGTCAATAAAATTTTAATTATATTTTATTATTCATTTTTTTTTTGTAATTAAACAAAATATAGTTCATTGGTAATGATAACAACTTTCTTATGCATATCAAAAAGAAATAAAAAAAACATATATACTTCATTTGATTTACTTCTTTATGTTCATAAATTGCATCAGTAACATACTTATATTGAGATCCTATTCTCAATTGTCTCTTCGATTGGCGCAGATTTGATAAATTCACAATTAATTCACTGATTCAAATGATTCTTCTATAATCTGAGTACATGATTATTAGACATTTTACATCAACTTTAATTAGGCCTATGAATCTCTCTAACTTTTCTTTTTCTTGTACTTCAAATTAAATTTCATTATTAGAATTTTGTATATTTCATGAAATTTTTCTTACCAATTTTTTATAGAAACATGCAAGAATTTTTTTTTTACTATTTTTTTAAGGATTTTAATAGGTAATTTATTTTTAGATAATTAGTTACAGTATGATTTAAAAATTCAAAAGAAATCTCCTACCAAATTTTCTATGAAAAAAATATTCCCAGCAAATTTTTATGGAAAAAAATTCCTCACAAATTTTCTCAGGAATCACTTAGAAAATAACAAATATATAAAATCTATCCAATGTATACTGTGAAAAGTAACCAACTCTCCATTAAAATTCATGTATGTTTGGGGCAACAAAATTGGTACTTCTCCAATGAAACCTGAACAGAAATCATGCTCCTCGTGCACGAATTTTTAATTCTTTAGTTTTTATTGTTGCTCAATTTCAAGTATCAGATGAGTTGAGTTTCTCTTTCTCTTTCAAACCCTCGATGTGTTCCTTTTCTGCATAATGAGTTTTCCACATCTCAATATTCTGCAAACAATTATAGGTACTTCATTTTTTCATTTATATAACATATATTGAATTTTAACCTGTAAACTATTACTATTGCGAAGACAATTTGAAAAATAAGGTTTAGACCGAGTTCAAGAGGGGGGTGAATTGAACTTAGAAAACTTTTCGCAAATCTGAATTATTATTGAAGTAGAGAATGAAAATTCTTTATTCAATCGATTGAGCTGTGTAATTCTGAACTGTCAGGTAAACAATCGATTGAGCACAGCGGAATATATAAGAGTTAAACCCAAAAATCAATTAAACCCAGAAATCAGTTTACAGTGTAAGATTGTGCTAACCCAGATTTAATATGTATAAACACAATCCAGTATATTACACACAATCCAAAATCACAGTAGATTATGTAAACAGATGTTCAGAGTTTGATTAACAGTATGAACTGATTTTAATCCAGTTAATTTTTAAAGATGGCAGCAGTGAATAAAGGCAATCAAGAAGTGTAAGGAGAAAAGC
>Ga0209700_106483_pt1 | contig 18021 bp, 8 predicted proteins | sample SiratroredBW_FD_187528 | JGI IMG/M metagenome (GOLD analysis project Ga0209700, IMG submission 187528) | Root nodule microbial communities of legume samples collected from California, USA - Siratro red BW (SPAdes) (version 2) | ecosystem: Host-associated > Plants > Roots > Nodule | place: USA...
AATAAAGTATGAAAGTTTGTGATTGAATGTTAAACTTAGTTTTATTCGACTTAAGAATTCATATTTGCATTTGTAAATCTAATCACTTCAATTCTTTTCACTCTTATAAGCTAAAAACATTATTTCGTTAGCTTACCCTTGCTTTTCTTGTTGTTTTGTGAACTGCGATGATTGTACTATGTACATGAGCAGGTGCAGATGCAGGTTTAGGAGCACCTTAAAGATGATATACTCTTAAATCGATCTCCTTTTGTCTTGTATATATGTTTTTGTTGTAGTTAAAGACTCTATGACCTTGAGATGATTTTCCTTTTGTCATGAGAATAATTATACATAACTCTGATGTATCTGAACACTTTTTATAGTACCTTGAACCTTAAATGGATGTTAATACTTGGTAACAGACAAAAGTTATAAAATTTTTGGGCTGTTACAATTAATGTCAAAAATATTTTTAAAAGATAAAAATTTAAATCATTAAAAATTCATTAAATGTTAATTTAAATTATGGATAAATATGATTAAAAATCGTTAGTCAGTTATTTTAAATTAGGAGAAGACGACATTAAATGATAATTGCTAATCATTGCTTAATAATCCAATCATTATACACTTAAACTCGTGTAAACATTAAGCTTAATAGTGAATTTTCATAAATTTTTTAATCAGAACAAAATATATGAATTATAGCAGTAGACTTGATTATGATGTCCACTATTTAAGGTAGATTCACTCCTTTTCTGAATTAGATATCCATACATAGTAATTAAAGTAAAGATTTTAACTGTAGAATTGTATAATTTTATATATTGTTGTCTACAGTTCAGATCTCACATGATCATGACACAGGACAAAATCATAGGGTTGACAAAATCATAAAATTATCGAATAAAATTGTGTGGATTACAATTATGGTACGACAAAATAATAGGATCGAGAAAAATTGTCTGGAAACAATTTTTTTTAGATTGTCTGTTGTACTAACTATTCACCTATTCATTCACCTTCTTGTATAGATAAATTTAATTAAAATAAAATCTAATTTAATTAAAATTAATAAAATTAAAGTTTATTTGACATGTGTTATCAATACAATGCCATCCAATTAAAACTAATATAATTAAATTTTACCTAATTAAGATTTTAATTAAAATAAATTTTAAACCTAATTAAATATAAAGAGGGTTTCAATTAACATAAAATTCAATTAAAATATTTTTAACCTTCATCTCTCATTTTTTTTATAAAATACAAAATTCTTAATCACCTAAAGTCATGATAACAACAAAATTTACACATAAAATAAAATCTACTATTCATATTATAATTTTACAATTTATAATTTCTGTAAACTATTTATAGTTCGAATCATAATATTAATTTTAACTAGCCTAACATGCAATAACAATACAATTTTATGATAATTACTAACTTTTGTTATTAAAGAACACACTATATCTACCAAGTCATCTAAGCATAAAATTTCGTAAAAGGTATTAAATATCTATTTTTTTTTTTTACTATGTACAATTATTCGACAGCACATGAAAATATACACAAACTACTTGACAATCATAGAAATTCAAAAAATATTTAATTGATATACACAGATTCAATATACATATCATGTTATTATTTAAACTACAACAATATCGCAAATTTTAAAATTTGATAATTGTTAATTGAATAAATTTAATATAGTTTTAAATATATTTGATGAAAATTTAAATTTGTAATGCCTATATGAAATGTATGGATTAAGAAAATATATATAATTTTATACTTATTTGTTTTATTGCAATGATATTTTTGATTTTTGGGCACTTATATTTCACAACTTTCAAATGTTTTATAACAAAAGTTATAAATTTCAAGCGGTGAAATAAGATTGTTTAATTCGGAAGAATGATGAATAATGCAACATTGAAAAATTAGTTCAACTAATAAAAATATCTATAAACCTTATTATATTTGTTAATTAGTTTATTGAGTTAGTAAATATTTCATCATCAAAGAATAAAGTGTATGGTTAATTTATACAAAAAATGAGAAAAAAATGTATGATAATTTTGTAGATGAAATAATTCTTTAAAATTTGTAATGTTTATTAAAAAAGTAAAACATTCCAAATAAAATATTCTATTATATACTATATTGGTATAGATAATACATATAAGTAAAATAATATTATTTCCTCTTAAGTCAACCGTGCTCAAATAATTATATATTTGATTATCATCCAACTGTATTTTCCTAATTAATAGTGTAAAACCGTTTAATTTTTTACATGATCATCACTATTAGACTAAATAACAATTATTATTATAATTTTTAATTAATTTTTCATTTTAATATTTATGAATTTGATGAAATGTATTAAATGTCATTATAAAATTGAATCCTTTCTTTCATCCATAACGTTTTAAAAAATATAGTTGTCTTACATTTAAGAAAAATTATATATAAAAAGGAAAATATTTAAAAGTTTGATGTCATGCCACCCTAAAAAAGTGATCAGTTATTGCAGTTTTCTAATCAGGTTTCTAAAAAAGTCAGCGTTAATAAAATATATGTAAAAGAGAAAATAAAAAAAGAAACGGTAATATTACTAGAATTATTATTGCCACTGATGTTATTTTTGTGTGTTTAAAAACACTTTTAGAATTCGACATGTTATTATCTGAAGGTTCTGATTCATTGTTTAATAATTTTAAGTGGAAGTGAATTAAAGTTGAACGGTATTAATAATTTTTTATAATTAAAATACATAAAATAATATTTAAAAATATGTAACATAATAGTTAAAAATTAAAATCAAATAATTATATATCAAATAAAAATATGAGGAATTCTTCTTTCACTTCTATAGTATCGTTCTGTACTTCTATAAATTTTTAAATTTTCAACGTGTCCTTAATGAAATTACCCAAAAAGACTTGTCTTTTCCATAGTGCTTCAGCTACCATGCTTCAAAAATGGTTCACATGAGTTGATTAGTGAAGAGGAAGATATATAACGGTGTGAAGTTTTTCCTTCACCAAATTTTCTTCCTCCAGTGCTTCAAAAATAACTCACTTGATAGGAATTGATTCAATGAAATGTTAGTATCAGATAAATGATGCAGCTAAAATATAGAGATGAAAAAGAAAAGAAATTTGTATAAGATATGGAAAGAACTCAATAATTTTTTTTGAGAATTACAACTTCTCTCTATTTCAAGGAGATAACAATAACACACTCTCTTGACTAAAGGAGAACATACTTCTCTCTTGATATATAGGAGAAAAAAATACTCAAAGAAACTCTTATATGACTAAATGACTTGATGATAGAATGAATTGAGAAAAGTCAATTTATAAGTGAGTCTCTCTTATGTAAACCATTCATAACATGAGAGGTGATTAATTCTTAACTCCTCCATCATTAAAATTTATGGCTATTATCAAGGAGTGTTTTACTCCTTTCATCTTGTATTAAAAAAAATTAGCTTTTACTAATTTTACAATCTCCCACTCAAAGCTAATTTTGGTAAAATTTCAAAATCCATGTTGCTCATGTATTCGATAGGCCATAGCAGGATCTGCACCATTCAAACTTATTAGTGTTGATTGACTTTGTCATGGCATCTGCTAAGTTATCTTTAGTATGAATCTTCTGCATATCCACATTCACGTCTTCTACTACTTCCCGAACAAAGTGATATTGTACTCCAATATGCTTTATCCTTGAATGAAAGGCTGGATTCCTTGCAATATGCAAGACACTCTGACTGTCACAATATACAGGAATCTTTTGTTGTTTGTGTCCGAGTTCCTCCATTAACCTTTGGATCCAAATAGCTTCCTTGCATTCTTGAGTAACTACCATGTACTCAGCTTCTGTAGTTGACAAGGCTACTACTGTTTGTAACTTAGACAGCCAGCTCACAGCTACTCCTGCAAGTGTGAACACATAGCCTGTAGTAGATTTTCGTTTGTCAAGATCACCTGCAAAGTCTGAATCAACATATCCATTGACAATGAGTTCTGATCCTCCAAAACATAATGCAACATTCGAGGTCCCTTTGAAGTATCTTATGATCCTCTTAACAGCATTCCAATGCTTTTTACCCGGATCTGCCATAAATCGACTTACCACTCCAACTGCTTGCGTAATATCTGGCCTTGTACAGATCATAGCATACATAAGGCTTTCCACTCCTGATGCATACGGTACTCGAGACATTTCCATCCTCTCTGCTACACTACTATGACACATACTTGAGGATAATTTAAAATTTATAGGAAGTGGGGTTGAAATTGGCTTACATTCTTGCATGTTGAAGCGTTGCAAGATCTTCCTCAAATAATTCTTCTGGGATAGCCAAATCTTTCTATCGTTTCTGTCTCGGTGTATTTGCATCCCTAAAATCTTGTTTGCTGGTCCCAAGTCCTTCATATCAAACTCCTTAGCCAACTGTGCCTTCAATTATTGGATTTGATCTTTGTTGGGGCCTACCACCAACATGTCATCCACATATAACAATAAAATGATGAAATCATTATCACCAGACCTCTTGTAATAGGTACAATGGTCTGAACTAAGTCTGTTATATCCGAGGCTAATAATGAAGGAATCAAATCTTTTGTACCAACACCTTGGCGCCTGCTTTAGACCGTACAAGATTTAATTAACCTACAAACCAAGTTTTCTTTTCCTTGTTCCTCAAAGCCTTCTAGTTGGAACATATATATCTCTTCTTCAAGTTCTCCATGAAGAAAATCAGTTTTTACATCTAGTTGCTCTAGATGTAAATCAAATGCAGCACACATAGCTAAAACTACTCTGATAGTAGTTAATCTTACCACTGGAGAAAATATCTCATTAAAGTCAACACCTTCTTTCTGAGCATATCCCTTGACAACTAATCTTGTATTACGCATAGCCTTCATAAAAGTTGTTGGCTCTCCTTCTTCTGTTAGAAGACAATATGCATCATAGCTTGTCATAACAAAATCTGAGTGCCATGATGGTGTTTTTCTTTGTCGAGTGGATCGATGAACTTCTATGTCATTGGCCTTTTCTGGTTCTTGTTCTTCGTGCTCTGGTTCTGCTTCAGAAAAATCATCTTCTCTATATTTCTCATCCATCTGAACTGTGGCTATCTCATTAACCGTGCTGTCACTTTCTTGTTTTCCTTGTAATTCATTTTCTTCAAATATTACATCTCTGCTGACAACTACCTTGCGGTCAGTAGGATCCCACAGGCGATACCCCTTAACTCCATCAGCATAACCTAAGAATATACATTTCCTAGACTTTGGGTCCAGCTTTGTCCTTTCTTGGGAATTGTACATCACGTACACAGGACAACCAAATATATGTAAAGAAGAATAATTAGGTGGCCTACCTTGCCACATCTCCATTGGTGTCTTCAACCCAATTGCGGTAGATGGTGATCGATTTATCACATAACAAGCGGTTTTAACAGCTTCTACCCAAAAGGACTTGGCTAAACCTGCAGTTTGCAACATAGCTCGTGTTCTTTCTAGGAGAGTCCTATTCATCCGCTCTGCTACACCATTTTGTTAAGGCGTATGTGCAACTGTGAAGTGCCGCTGAATACCTGCTTACCTGCAAAATGTTTGAAAATCACCATCTATGTATTCTCCTCCATTATCTGTCCTTAAACACTTGATCTTTTTTCCTGATTCAAGTTCTAACTTTTCTTTGAACTCCTTGAATATTGCAAACACATCTGACTTCTTCTTGATCGGGTACACCCATAGCCTCCTAGAGTAATCATCAATAAATGATACAAGATATTTTGCTCCTCCTAGGGACATCTTTGGTGACTCCCATACATCAGAATGAATCAATTGCAGTATGTGTTTGCTCCGAGCAGTCGATCTACCAAACATCAATTTATGTTGCTTGCTTGTAACACAATGCTCACAAAACGGTAAGTTTACGGATTTGAGCCCGGGAATGAGATTACGTTCCACAAGAATATTCAAGCCTCGTTCTGACATGTGGCCCAGTTTACAATGCCATGTCATTGTCATTTCTTCTTGGCTTGTTGAAGCAACTAATGCCTCTGCCTCTTGCAGAGTATCTCCCACAAGCATGTATAGATTCGCTGCAATCTTTTCTGCTCTCATTACCACAAGAGCACCTTTAATAACTTTCAAGATCCCACCTTCAATATGGGTCTTGAAACCAAGTTCATCGAGCTGCCCAATAGACAACAAATTCTTCCTTAAGCCCTTCACGTGTCTTACCCCTTGAAGTGTACGAATGAAACCATCCAACATTTTTATTTTGACGGCACCTACTCCAACAATTTTTAAGGCGTGGTCATTTCCCATGAACACAGATCCTTCCAATACAGGCTCATAAGTACAAAACCATTCACGATGAGGAGTCATGTGTCAGGTTGCTCCTGAATCCACAATCCAAACATCCGTAAGTTGTTTACCGTCTTTAGAACCAATTGTTGCTTTGCCATACAGTATTTCTCCATCATCAGAGGTACTTGCAATACATCCTTGAGAACTTGATCCTTCTGGAAACTTCTCTATACTTTTCTTATTCCAACAATCTTTCTTGAAGTGCCATTTCTTACCACAATTGTAGCATTTGAATTGCTTCCTTCGTTGTGAATTTGGTCTGCTTTGGCTCCCACTGGAACCACGCTCCATTGATCTCCCTCTCATCATCAACACTGCCTCTGCCTGCTTTGAGGTTTCTAATCTATCTTCCTTATTTTTGTGCCTAGATTCTTCTTCAAGAATCGTAGCAGCCATATCATCAAAAGAAAGATAATCAGTCAAGACATTATTAGTTAAGTTAATGATGAGTTGATCATATGAATCTGGTAGACTTTGAAGAAGAAGCTCTGCACGTTCATTTTTGTTATTTTGTAGTCCAACGACGAGAGTTGAGAAAATAACATATTTAGATTGTTGATGTGATCCGTTGCCGATATGGATTTACTCATTCGAAGAGTATAAAGTCTTCTCTTCAAGAATATTTTGTTGTGAAGTGACTTAACCTCATATAACTTTGTGAGAGCATCCCAAATTTCCTTTGCTGTCTTTTTCTCTGCAATACTTGACAAGACTGAATCAGCCAGTGCCAAGTGCAAGTTTGCAACTACATTGTCATCCATCTCTTTCCATTTTTCATCTGTAATCCCAATGGGTCTACCTTCAATTGCAGTCACGCAATTATCTTTCCTCATGATTGCTTTTATCTTCAATTTCCATAAGAAAAAATTACTCTCATTGAATTTCTGAATCTCATACCTTGCTGCCATTTTTTTTATAATATATAGTAACTCGCAGCGGAAAAATAATTAATCAACAACCTTTTGGCTCTGATACCACTATTAGTATCAGATAAATGATGCAGCTAAAATATAGAGATGAAAAAGAAAAGAAATTTGTATAAGATATGGAAATAACTCAATAACTTTCTTTGAGAATTACAACTTCTCTCTATTTCAAGGAGATAACAATAACACACTCTCTTGACAAAAGGAGAACACACTCATCTCTTGATATATAGGAGAAAAAAATACTCAAAGAAACTCTTATATGACTAAATGACTTGATGATAGAATGAATTGAGAAAAGTCAATTTATAAGTGAGTCTCTCTTATGTAAACCATTCATAACATGAGAGGTGATTAATTCTTAACTCCTCCATCATTAAAGTTTATGCTATTATCAAGGAGTGTTTTACTCCTTTCATCTTGTATTAAAAAAAATTAGCTTTTACTAATTTTACATGAAAATGAAGATCATAGAACGGTGTGAAGTTTTTCTGCCACTAAATTTCTTTCCTCCAACCACTTTTTTTGATATTCCATGGTTCTTCCCTATCCCACTCACCACTTCCCATTCTCAAACACTCTCTTTCCCTCTCTCTCTCCAACACTTATTCCCTTTTGCCTCCAATCTTATCTTTGCCCACAACTCCATCTCTCTCACATTCATTACCTTTCTGGCCACTATCTCTCCTTTACAATTGTAGATTTCACTCTTTCAATATATATATATTGGATGATGTCGCATCTGGTTTACATTTCAAAATAAAATGTAAAATATAAATTGAATAACACCTCATCTAGTTTACTTTAAAAAAAAATTGTAAATTGGATGAGATGCCATCTGGTTTACATTTCCAAATAAATTGTAAACCGAATGACATCTCATTCGATTTACATTTAAAAACCGAATGACACCTCATCCAATTTACTTTAAAAAAACAAATTAAATCGGATGAGGTGTCATTCGATTTACATTTCAAAATCAAATATAAACCGGATGATAATTCATCCGATTTATATAATTTCTCAAAACGTAAAGCGGATAAGATGTCATTCGATTTAATTTTCAAATAAAATGTAAACAGGATGACATTCATCCAGTTTATAAAATATGAAGGTGAAGGATACTTTTGAGTTTTGTAATTTTATACTAAGAATATAATAGACTTTTTATATATAGTATGGAGATGCAGGACGAGAATATTGAGAGAGAGGAAAAATTCGTCTAAAAATATTAATACTTTACGATGAATAATAATTTAAAAAAAATATAATTATGATTTGTTAATTTTTTTATATTACACTGGTTTTTAATGAATTGGTGAATTTTACTAAGTCAACTGCACTATTTTGATTGCGTTAATTTTTCATTAAAGTAATTATTATTATTATTATTATTATCAAATTTATTATTATAGCTCACTAAAATCAGGACATATTTATTCTAAATTTCATTGACACTGATAATTAATTAAGTACTTATTTATCTAAGTTCAATCTATTGTTTGTGAATGAATTTGCAATTGGTACAATTCTATCATCAGTGGAGCTAACTAGGTAGAAGAAATATTAGCTGAATTTGACATCTGAACATTTTTTGGTTATAAAAAAGAAAAAAAACTAAAAACAAATAGATGTGGAGAACACTAGGAGTGAGCTTATAATTTCAGTTTATATAAAATGCTTATAAATTTATATTTTAACTTTTTAACTTACTGTTAAGATTTTTTTTTATAAATATATAACACAAACACAGACATTTTTTTAGTTAGTATCGAATATACTTATATCTCTACTCGGTGAGAATTATTATCTCAAATAATTGAAAAAGAAGAAAAAGAGTACAAGGCGAGTCCAACTTGTGCAAGCGAAATTCCAATAATGCCCACCCTTGGCCCAGCCTCCTATGCTTACCATATACACCAAAAAACACTATTTTTTTTCACCAGATGGCGCAAACTCAAATTTTTAATTTGGAAAATTCAAACAAAATAAATAAATATAAATTTTTCTATTTATATTTTTTATAATAATTATTACAGGACATAAACATTTGTCGGAAAATAAAAATAAAAAAGAATCATCTATCCCCATCCTCCTCAGCGTATTCTATACTCTACACAACGTTAATTAAGCATTAAGTAAAGTATAATAAATACAAATACATAAAATAATAATATAAATACCAAAAATATTCCCATATTACTTTTCCCACGGCTTTCACCATTATTTCCTTTCTCTCTCCCTCAAAACAAAACAAAAACAACCGGAAAACAAACCAAACCACTCTCTCCCTCTCCTTCAGCTTCCGCCGTTGTTTTCCACTGCTGTCGCCGTCGTTTCGCGGTGCGCTTTGGCGGCGGTCGAGTGTCCGATGGGGAAGTACATGAAGAAGGCGAAGCCCAAGGGAGAGCTGACGCTCGTGGAATCCACCACCACCAACGCCACCACCTCCTATATGGGGGTTCGAACGCGCGCCAAAACCCTAGCGCTTCAGAAGTCACACCCTCAGCCCGAACTAGCTCCCTCCTCCGATTCCTACCTCCAGCTACGGAGTCGTCGCCTCCAGAAGCCTCCGATTTTGCTCCACTCTCCCAGGCGGAACAAACACGCGAACCCTAAATCTCCAATCCCTGAACCTGCCAGGCTCGGACTCGCTTCGGAGCACGACGGTGCGCTCACAGCGCGCAGCCACAAGGAGGAGAGTGCTCTGCATGAGAATGCTGAGGTCCAGGAAGCGTCGTTTGGGGAAAATGTTTTGGATTTTGAAGGTAGAGAGAGGTGGGTCTTCGTTCCCTTTTTCAAATTTAACTCGAATTGGTTTCGATTTCTGAACTATTAAAGCTGTATATGGTTTTCATGGTTTAATTTTTGTTATCATTTCGCGATTTGTTTCGGGAATTTTTTTTTTGAATGCCCTATTTTTGGGGGATATTGTGTATTTTTGCGATTTGTCTTGGTTGGACGGCGTGTGAGTGGGGCAAAGTACTAAAACGTGAATATGAAACTGGTTTTTATTGTTTTTTTTTTTTTTCATTTCCCTCTAGTTTTATGGTGGATTGTTCGGTTGAGTTGACCGTGTTTTGAAAGGCAAAGGTTTTTTGAGCAATTTATAAAGCTTCATGGCCTTGTTTGGCACAATGTAATTATCCCTTTCCGGAATATCTGCCCTAAAGTTGATTGAATGTGGGATTTTTGTTTTTCACCTTTAACGGTTGTGTGGTGTTCCTTTTCTTGTGGTATGTGGATATACTTCACAGTTTTTTTCAGTTATATATGCAATTTCTGTGAAATTTTTTGGCAATATTTTTTGTTGTGGAAGTGTTAGTGTTTTCTTTATTATCTTCTGTGATATTCCCCCAATTCAGGGTTCAAAGGGAGAAATATGTTTTGTTTTCTTTTCCTAGAAAGCTTATAATTTCAAGATGTAAGAAAGGTTGACCATTTTCAATTTACATGTTCTATTGGTATCCACTAAAAATGCTTCCAATTTGAAGATGTTAGAAAATAGTCTACAAAATTTATTCCATGTTCAGTTTTTTGTACCCGCATGTTGTTTTATTGGCTGGTCATGTTGATATTTGATAATATGTCAGAATGCTTTTACTCATTTTACCAACTAAGTATTGAAATATTTCACTAATTTCTCTTGTCATGGACCATTAATTTTGTATATTATTATTATTATATGAATAATAACAGCAATATGTGGATGGATGAAAAAAAAAATACTCCATTCTAATTCAGTTTTCTTTTTTACTGAGAGAATGACGGGCATGCATAAGCTATGGAAAGAAGGATAGTCATTACGCAATGTCAACTCCCCGCATATTTTATTTATGTTGAATATTGTCATAACTGAATAGTTATATGTACAATGAATTTGTAACTGTGTTCTTTGGCTTTAAATGTTGTGCTGGTCAGCCTTGAATTATGAGCAATATCATTTTACCGTTTTAAGGCTGACTTAACTCTTACCTGAAATATTGTTTTGGTATTACCTTGTTCTTTGCCATTAAAAAGCTTTTATTTTTTTTAGTGATTCTAATCTAGTAGTTTGGGTTAAGTTGCTATTTATTGGAATTTGTAATGTTTAATTTTATGTTTATTGTTTGTTGTAGAAGCACTAGGGAATCCACACCTTGCAGTTTGATAAGGGATCCTGATACTATCAGGACTCCCGGTTCAACTACCAGGCCTACTTGCTCAACTGATGCTAATCGAAGAACCGAGCATGCAGCTAGAAGGCAAATCCCAACTTCACGCGAAATGGATGAATTCTTTGCTGAAGTTGAAGAGGCTCAGCAAAGGAAGTTCATTGAGAAGTATGCTTTAGTGGTTTTATTGTTTTTCTTATTTCTTTCTTGGTTAATTGCAATTTCTGTTACATGCCCAGGAGCTCATTAATAATGTGAGTTGATTGCAGGTACAACTTTGATCCTGTGAATGAGAAGCCACTCCCCGGACGTTATGAATGGGAAAAGTTGAAACCCTAGAAAGACAGTGTAGTGTTCCATCAAGAGATCTTTGAAGTAGCAGCAGGGGTAGAATTTGTTGAAGCGGTGGTGGCGTTATTTCCCTTTTCCATCACCTTCTATTTACATGTAAAGAAAGTAGGACTCTTAAACTGTGTAGACTAATGGTCTGTAACTTTACAGAGGTGATGATTACACAATACAAATCAAAGTCCTTTGTCTAACAGATCATTTTAAGGGGGCAAGGGAAGGGGCCGTAGCGCTAGCGCTTAGGATTAGGGATAAGTCAAATTAGGTCAGTATGAGGTACAGGAATTTACTTAGGTTTTCTCTTGTTCTTGTATTTTACTTGTCTTTATCTTTGTCTATACTTGTACTGATGAACTTGAACAAACTTTTAGAAATAAAGACCCGATTCCCCCACCTAAATTTCTGTCACTTCCTTTGTCACCTGTGTTTTGCTCTACAATATATTGGTCTTATTTCCGATCAAGACACTGAATCTTTCATTTGTTTTTAGATGATACTATGTGGCCCTTAGCAATATTGCTGAAATCTGCTAGTCTTTTAATCTTCCTAAAGTGGTGGGGCAAAGCTAACATGGAATGTTTTGTCTTCTCTGATATCGTATAACCACGAATCACTTTATAACATTTAATAACCTGACATTGTGGGAGACATTTGCAAACTGCAAAATGATGCATGACCAGATTCAGTATCCAAGCATAATTCCGATCCTTTTTCATGGAATTACAGTAGGTCGTGAAGTTACTTTACTACTCTGGAACGTGTTAGTAATTCTTTCTGTAAATTAAAAGACTTGATCACAAGTTCATTGGTATTTTATAAATAATTTACTACTTTGTAACTTTTGTTAGTGCTTTTAAAAATATTATTTAGCTCGACACTTATAATTTATTATTATTGGTTTATTTTTTATCCTTATTATTATTATTATTATAATATATGTCCACTTTCTATTTTGACAATAAATATTGAAATTGATATGAATATGAGTAATAATTAATTTTGTAAATTTGTTACAAAAAATAATATTTACATGTATGTTAATTTTTGTTTTTATTTTAATTCTTTTTTAATATAATTTGAAGCTTATCTAAATATAATATCTTTGTTGTTAATATTAAATAAAAGAAAAAAATTGTATACTTTTGATATTAAATTTTTGTTTTATTTTTTGTACGAAAATATTTAATTGATATTTGAAAAGATGAATATATATCATTATGTGAATAAGAATGATACATCAAATTTATACCCATAAGAAGTAATCAAGACTAAAGATCAATATAAATATAGGAAAAATGTATAATAGAAGTTATTCTTTCTTGTCATCTCTAATTTTCTCCGTGAACCAATGTAAAAATATTTCCAGTATAATAGTTGTAAGGTTAAAAAGACAAGGAAAAATTTACATGCACACACATATGATTCGATTCTTTCTTTTTTACACACACAAATATATAAAGTTTATATTAACTTTATACTTTATATTTTAATAAATATAATTAATTTTATTCATTAATGTTAGTATCAATAAGTTAGTTCTTGTTAACATTCTAATTCACATCCAAACAATGTTTCGTTGTTACTCCTTACATTACCTGGATATAATTTATTTTACTACAATTTGTACTTATACTAACTTTTTAATTGTTACATTCTATATTACTAAATTTTAATTAACATTTGATCATTAAATAAAAAACCGTACGAGTTTAAAATAGTTAGAACCTTAAAAGCTATATTTAACTGAATATAATTTATCTATAAAGTAAAATATATTGTGAATACATATGTAAAAACATTTTATTTTAGTTATCAATTAATTTAAGAGTATATTATTTCAATTTTATACTATATCCATTTGAGAGAAGAGATAAAATGAAGTTTTTCTTGTTGGATTAAAATAGAAAAAAAAAAAATGCCCTCTTTTAGTATCAAACTAGAGGGGTGGGAGAAAGTAGGATGACAATAGGTGTGGGTAGATGCTGTGTGCTACTAGTTAGCATATAGAAAATTCTAGTTGTTGAGAATTATCAATAAACTATTCTTTTATGCTTATTAGTAAAAATAATGAAAATAAGTCAAAAACATATATCTATAGATATTTTTTTAACTCTGTTAATATAAATTTAAATAAAACTTATCTTAGTATTTTAGAATTTAATTGTAGTCTCACATCATATAATACTTTATTATATAAATAGCTTACTATAAAACTTTTAAATACTCTAAAATCAAATACTTATATATATATATATTGTTTGTCAAACCATATTAAGTTATTGCATTCTTAGGTTATTTCTTTTCTCTCTCTTTTTTTAATGATTTTAGTCCTATTCCTATCATCCAAAGTATATGTAAAATAACAAGTAATCTATATAAAATGAAATAAAGTACAGAAGTTAATTAATATCTTCTTTTCAACAACTTTACATTTATCACTTTTATCTTTGGACAATTTCAAGAAAATAATTTGACAAATAATATTTTATTAATATAAAATTTGAATTAGAAAATATAATTTAATTACCTTGAGATAGAAGTATTTAAAAATTTTATGGGTAATGGATATTCACATATGCAAGGTACAAAATTTCCTAACAATTTCTTTCTAATATAAGCAGATTTAGATTATCATTATTCATTGTTTTACCAAAGCCATGCCAATGAGAGCCAACAAAAGTTTCCATGATGTTTTTGTCTTGGAGGAATCAAGCTTTTTTTATTTTTATCTACTGAATACCATAATTTTTCAAGTACGCAATCGAATGAAAAGTTGAATCGAATCAAACCAAAACAAACACCAAAAGTTCTCCACTCACTCACCCAATAGATAGAACCAGGAACGCCAAAAGAGTCTATATGAGATTCACCTTATTTATTTTTTTATCCTATAAATATGATCAACTTTGAAGCTTAAGACTCATCATTATCTTGCGGTTAAAAGACACTTCAATAAATTAGGAGAAAAATATGTATTTTAATTATTATATTACCGAAACATAGTACATTGTTTGTGTTTAATAGTTATACCATTTATATTTCTAATAAAATAAGTTATCAAAAAAACAGTTGAAAGTTAACTTTGAAGACAAAAAAAAAAAACACCCATGAAAATGTTCACGAGATAGGTTATAGAGTAGTTGAATACAAACAAGATTCTAATAATTTAATATACTCATTTTTAAAAAAAAAAACAACTTATATATGCATGGTTTGTAATATAAAAAGTTGGCACCTTTTAATTAACAACGTTGGTTTGACACGAAAGTAAAGTGATTGCTCTCCTTATCCTTAAGAAAATGTGGTTCACACTTGAGCAGTGGTGTGATTGGAACAGTGGTTGTTGTTATAGTGGTTGATGGGTGGTGGATCTGTGTAGATGGTATAGTACTAGTTGTGACTCAGGAATCTGCAGTTCCCAATGAAATCTCTTGCTCCTTTTGCAAAAATATGCGTGGAAAGGAAAGATTATTATTCCCTAAGTGTAAATTCAAATGGGCATTCATGATTTGTTCACCCACGGGAAGACACTTCACAAAGAAACAAACTTTCATATGATTCCTGCTTTGACACTATGGGGAATCACACATTGGGGATCTAAATGGAGGACCCTGTTCATAATTTAATAATGATCGCACATTTCTGTGAAACAAAATGCCAATAATACCCTTTTCAACATGAAAATAAGAGTGAACAAAAATAGTAACACTAATGAGATATTGGGTAATGTGTAATTTTCTTAAAGAGAAATTATTGCCGGTATCCCTATAACAAGGAAAGAAACTATAGGGAATCTTTTGGTTTTGAAAATTAGTTTTCAAGTGTGACATGAAAAGTGGACAAAAGGAGAGAATTATGATATTGTAAAAGCTTCTCATGACATGCCTTGCCCTAGACATCGTCTAGGTTTAGTTTTATTTGAGTGTTCAACAGGAAAGAAATATAAAAAAATACAAATAATATATATGGGGGGTGTTTGGTTAAAACAAATAGAAGAAAAAAGAAAAAAAAATTGACTTTAAAAAATAATTTCAATTTACTCATTTTTGTTCATAATTCAAAATTCAATTTGTTTTCTTCAACGTGCTCTGTTCTCTCACGAATCAAACCGAACCCTTTTATGATGACATTTGGATACTCATAGGGTACTTGTTTGGCTTACTTTCAAAGCTTCATTCCTTGTAATGGAGGAAAGTAAGAAGGATCTGCATCATTGTTATATTTTATATATTTTGTAGGGTTATATATGGACACAGAGTTCAAGACTCTCTCTTTCTCTCTGTTTATCAATTTAAGATTATATGTGATGTGTGGAGAAGAAGAAAAAAGTTTCAAGTACCATCATTGGAAGTGCCCTAATTTCAAAGAGGGGAGAATAGTTATTTAGATTCCATTGGATGGTGAGAGATGGATATTGAATTGAAAGCTAGTTGAATTCTAAATATTTCATACGGAACTCCTGATTCAATATTTGCTTGTTTACTTTTACATTACAATTACAAAATGTAAAATGCACAACTTGGTCTCCTCGTTTATATGTTTTTGTTCTTTGAAGGTGTATTTCGTCCATTATTATTATAATCAGTGAGAAAAATATCTTAATTCTCTGCAACTATTTCTTTTAGCTTACATAACATTCCTATAAACTCATTATTATAAGGGTAACTTGTTCATAATATTTAAATTTATTAGAAACCTCTTATATATATATTATATATATAATTTTGTTTTTCAAGAACAAAATCATTACAACATAAAATAAAGAGTGTGGAACTGATGTTTTTATTAAATATATATAATATTAATATTACAAAAATAATCATAACAATTAATAATAACCATATCAATCACCTTTGACCAATTGAATAAAGAGTGATTATTTATGAAAACCTAGAATGAAGTTCAGATACTGAGAGAGTAATTAGGTGTCAAGCTCCAGCTTGAAGTCCGGTATCCTAAGTTAATATAGACCATTTTGACATATATGAGAGGATGATTTCTACATTCAATTAGAGTATATGTAACAGTCCAAAAATTCTATAACTTTTGTCTGTTACCAAGTATTAATATCCATTTAAGGTTCAAGGTACTAAAATAAGTGTTCAGATACATCAGAGTTCTGTATAATTATTCTCATGACAAAAGGAAAACCATCTCAAGGTCATAGAGTCTTTAACTACAACAAAAACATATATACAAGACAAAAGGAGATCGATTTAAGAGTATATCATCCTTAAGGTGCTCCTAAACCTGCATCTGCACCTACTCATGTACATAGTACAATCATCGCAGTTCACAAAACAACAAGAAAAACAAGGGTAAGCTAGAGAAATAATGTTTTTAGCTTATAAGAGTGAAAAGAATTGAAGTGATTAGATTTACAAATGTAAATATGAACTCTTAAGTCGAATAAAACTAGGTTTAACATTCAATCACAAACTTTCATACTTTATTCCAAATTCATTAACCTCATAATAATCCATCTGCAATCACCGTACCTTGATTTCCTTTCAATCCCCAGTACTCTGATTTCATTTCAATCAAAATGATTGCATATGCATTCATCATTCAGTCATAACAACAATCATATTCAACCATTCTGAAGCTTATAGGTGCATGTGTAATCATGGTACCTTGGTTTCCTTTCAACCCCCAGTACACTGGTTTCATTTCAACCATGATGATTACATATAACTCTATAACTCAGACATTACACATAACACATCAATTCCATCATACAGAAGCATACAGAGACATATGTAACCATGGTACATTGGTTTCCTTTCAACCCTCAATACACTGGTTTCATTTCAACCAAAATGATTACATACAAGTCTATAACTCAGTCATCACACATAACACATCAATTTCATCATACTGAAGCATATAGAGACATATGTAACCATGGTACCTTGGTTTCCTTTCAACCCCAGTACACTAGTTTCATTTCAACCATAATGATTACATACAAGTCTATAACTCAGTCATCACATATAACACATCAATTTCATCATACTGAAGCATATAGAGACATATGTAACCATGGTACCTTGGTTTCCTTTCAACCCCCAGTACACTGGTTTCATTTCAACCATAATGATTACATACAAGTCTATAACTCAGTCATCACACATAACACATCAATTTCATCATACTGAAGCATATAGAGACATATGTAACCATGGTACCTTGGTTTCCTTTCAA
>Ga0209700_106484_pt1 | contig 18018 bp, 7 predicted proteins | sample SiratroredBW_FD_187528 | JGI IMG/M metagenome (GOLD analysis project Ga0209700, IMG submission 187528) | Root nodule microbial communities of legume samples collected from California, USA - Siratro red BW (SPAdes) (version 2) | ecosystem: Host-associated > Plants > Roots > Nodule | place: USA...
CATTTATATTTATATTATGCTTTTTCCTTCAATATTATTATGGAAAAATATTATTTTTGTCTTAAAATCGGTTACTGTTTTTGTTTAGTATATATTTTTCTTGCTTTATTTTTTAGATAGTTATATTTTAAAAAAAAATCACCTTCCATTACTTAACCATCATTAACTATTTGTTATTTAACCTTCACTTTTACTTTAGTTTATTTTTTTTAACATAAAATGTGAAGGGATCTAAGGGAATTGTACAAGACATATTTGGCAGTCATAATATTATAGAGAGAGTAGATACAGAGGTTTTGTGGGGGTGAGTTCAAGATGTCAGGTCTTAACAGCAATAACAGTGAGGAAGGCAAGAAGGCTACCGAGCAAGGGACAAGTACGTTCTTTTGTTCGTTAATTTTTTTTTTCTTTCCATTTATAGGGTTTTGCTTTTCTATTAGATCATGTTACTTGAGTGTCGTAGATCTTCAATTTTGCACTCTGGTGAGTTTGAGATTGTTTTGCAGCGTTTATTGTATTATGATTATATGTCAAAGTATGCCTCTTTAATCAATTTCTTTTTACTGAATTGGGTTTTTATTTTTAGGGTGACTCTGATTATGTTTTGTTTTGGTTTGAATTCATGGGCTTGGGTAAAAATTGAAATTTGATGTTTTCTTTTAAAATTGTTAATTTGATGTGATAGGATAGGAACGAGGTGTTCTTCAAGATCAAGGGAAGCACTCAATTGAAAAAAACTTATGAGTGCTTATTGTAACCGATAGTCGGTTGACTTCAACTCCATTGCTTTTCTCTTTGATAGTTCGTGGCCTTCGTGCTGAGCAGACTCCTGATGAGGTTTGTGTTTCCTTCATCTTTCTCCATGATTCTACATCTCAACTGCTCAGCTTTTGATTTTGAGTTGAACTTTTATTTTTGCAGTTGGAAATGGAGGATGGTGATGAAATTGATGCAATGCTTCATCAGACTGGAGGTTCTGTAATCTGAGCATATCTGCTTCCTCTCCCATCGATGTAATCGAGTTAAGGAAGATATTTTTATAAGTGAATACTAAATATCATTTAGTTATAAGTTAAATATAAATGTTGTACTGTTTTATTAAGTAATAGAACATATATGCATATTTGTGATATTTGACATATCTAGTTAAGACAATTTATTAAATAGTAAACTTATAATTAAGTTAAATTCTTTGTTTCATTACAGTTTTTATCTAGTAAAATAAAAAATCACACATGCACGCACGCATATTCATATATACACACATTCATCATAGATAATGATGATCCTCCGTCACACACATATTCATCATAGATCATGGGTTGATGATCCTCCATCACACACATATTCATCACAGATTGTCTCTAACTTTTTGATGTGACCTTTAGAATTTGTTTGTTTTCAATGATGGATAATGGACATTTCCTTTGCCAATATTACCTTGATGGGATTAAAGCTACCTTTAGGTCCAACATTGGTTAGAAGTTTGAAACAAGTGGGGTAAAGATATCCTTCAAAATTTATAACTTAGTTAGTTATCATGTTAACTTACCACAACAAGTTCAAACTTAGAGTATCATTCAATGAACCATATTTGCTTCTTATGAGAATCACTAATATTTTCACTAGCTAACCTAACAGGATTATTAGGGTTAGGCACCCTTTTAACCCTTTTAACTCTAGGTTATAAATTTTTGGATGTAAAGAAAGAGAAATAATGACATTCACCTTTGCAACCTCAACTACTACATCAATTTTCTTATTCTTTGCGAGTCTTTGAAATAATAATAAGTTTTTCCTTAAAATTAGTACACTAACATTAATGCATATCTTTTTATAATCATTATCTTTTTCCAAAATTCACACTTAAAAAAGATAAATATATATATTATAAATAACACAAAGGTAAAATATCAATTATTTCAATATTTATTAATAAGTAAAAATATCATAATTTTAATTATTTTATTAATTTAAAAGTCTTTATTTTTTCAACTTGTTTTAGTCCTTCTAAAATCTTAAAAATAACAAATTGCTTAGAATTCTTATAGGTTGTGAGTGTTGTGAGTGGCAAAATGGTCCAAATACTTTGTGCATCGAAAAAAAAAAAATAGGTTGGGGGAAACAAACTGTTCAGACGAATCCAAATAGCAAAACAACTTTTTCACCACAAACAAAAACATAAAACAGCTAAAAGCGTCGTGACATACCAAATTCACATCAATTGAAAGATTCCGAGGTGAGGAGAGAGATTCTAGTTTACGCGGTTTGTTCCTCCCATAAACAAATGTAACTACCATTACCATAAAAAGCATTCCAATAAAAAAAAAATACTGTGTTAAGAGCAAATTCTGATTATGTAAATATTAACAGACTATTTCGGTAAAAAAATAATGTAAAGACAATGTATTGCAGGTGCAAACAATTACCCTGGAAAAATCACAATTTTCAACTTTCAACCTTCGTAATAATGTCTTCGTGAAGATTTGGTCTGCGACGATTTTCAAGAAAATAGTTTCACGATTTTCAAAATATTAAGGTGCTGTGCTTTCAATGTTAAATTAAAGCACATTGGTAATACAAAAATCTTATTTTCTATTATTCTCATCAAAATTCAAAAGCAACAAACTTTTTAGATGTTCCTAAAAATATTAGTCTTCCAAACTTTTAAAATTATGTTTTCAACTATATACCACCAGAAAAAAAAAAGTGATTAATAATACGTTTCAATTAAACATTAAAAAGACTTTTAGGTAATGTACATGCATGAAGTGCGGATTTTTTTCCGTTAAAAATGACCTCATTTGATCTATAAAAATAATATTTTAAATTGGATACAATTCGACAAATTTATCAAAAACCATAAAATAAAACAGTTACGGAAAAAACACCGAAGAATTTGCATGCAACACTCATTCAATCTCAAACTCCGAACTTCAAAACTATGCATAGCATTTGTTTACTCAAAAACCGACTATTCATCCAAAACTTCGACAGATTTTGATTAGAAAAGTTTAAAAGAATTCTAAAATCCACTTTGAATGCTATTCATACATTCGTTTAAACGGTTAATTGTCAAATTAACCTGTCAAACCCCATTTCAGTCACCGATAAAACTGAATTTATAAATAGAACTGATAAAATCTAAAACTATTCCACTCACATGTTATGGAACTTTGCTTCACTTTTAAGAAGTGAGGACATGGGAAAAACACTGAATACACTTCAGAAATTGCAGAAAATATCAGAAACACTCCAAGGTAAGACATCTTAAGACCAACGAAGCAGAAATAAAACAATCCATCCATAATCATATTGACAAAGGAAGCACCACAATGACTTCAATGATCCAGCAACAAAAGTTGTATGGCACATAATAAAATATGTATATGTCTTACCTAGCCCTATGTTAAACTAATTCTACTTATAATTCCTTAAAAGACAAATCTAGAAGATAACATCCTTCAGAATACAGAACCTCCGGTCTGATGAAGCATGGCATCAATTTCATCACCATCCTCCATCTCCAACTGCAAAAAAAAGATCTGGTCAAAACCAAAAATTGTTCAGTTAAGATGTAGAATCCATAAACAAAAATGAAGAAAACAAAAACCTCATCAGGAGTCTGCTCAGCACGAAGGCGACGTCCATCAAAGAGGAAAGCGATGGAGTTAAAGTCAACCGATTGCCGGTCACAATAAGCATTCATAAGCTTCTTCAATTGAGTGCTTCTCTTGATCCGGAAGAACACCTCATTTCCATCCTAATACATCCAATTACCAAATGAGAACCACTTCAACTGAGAACCACTTTGACTCGTTTATGTCATGAAATAAGTTCAAAAATGTTATAGCAAAAGACTAATAAGGAAAACTACTAACCAATTCAAAAATATTGACTACTCAATTCACTTTGTAACATTTAATTTTCCTTTGGATATTTGAATTAGTCCCTAACACCATCAACGGTATTTTTATTGGATATACTTGGTTTTAGTAACGAATTCAACAAAAAATGAATATTACAAAGTGAAGAGTATATTTTCGAATTGGGTGAAGTGTGTTCTTAGGCAATTGATGTATAACTTTTAAACTATAACCAATTATAGAGTACAAATGACAATAGACTGTTCATCAATGCAACAGCATATCAAATGTTGTATAAAGAAACAAAGTATAAATTCATAAATAAGTGAAGGTAAACCTAAGTTTAGTATTATATTGAGCATCCCGTCATAGAAAATTAATCCACTAGATTGGGAATCGGATTGAATGTGTAGACAAACAATATACAACTAATTCAGCCCCCAGATAAACAGTTTTTCCCAATTTTCGTTGCATGATTAAAAAACTGAAACCAATTTTCTTCTAATAAAATAAGGATTCAGAGCAATACACAGACTATTGAAACATTCAAATACTAAAACCCCAATTTAGATGAAAAACAAAATTAAAAAAAAATGTCAACAGATAACATAAATCAATAAGAGGAAAACATCATCAAAATCTACATAACAGAAATCGATCATGAATATTAACAAAGTCAAACCCTGACATAAATTACTCCAGAAGATAACGTCATCAAACTCTATTTATATTGATAACCAAAAATCAAATTTCCAGAGGTGAATTTCGCAAAAACATGCAACGACGAGACAAACACTAAAGCAAACATAAATCACCACAACAAAAGCATAATCAACAAGGCACGGTACAAATACGCATTTTGCACGCAAAACATACAAAAAAACCGTAGTGTAAATCCAAATCCAAATATTTTAGAAGAAAATTATCAAGTTTTAATTTTTATCCAACCCCATAAATCCAAACCAAACCAAAACATAAACAGAGCCATCTCCACAACGAAACCCCAATTCAGTAAAAAAAAACGATTAATGAAACACTGCCAAACGATCTCGAACTCAACAGAGTCAGAAATCAAAGATCTACGGAACGCAAGCAACATGATCCAATTAGATAATCAAAAACCCTAAAAATCGAGAGAAAGGAAAAAAATAAGAACGAACGTACCTGCCCTTTGACCTTAAGGTTGATGTGTGCCCCTTGTTCGCTGGGCTTCTTGTCTTCCTCGTTGTTGTTGTTGGTAACACCCGACATCCTCAAACTCTCTTCAGAAACGCTTCTTCTTCCTCCTTTGGTTACCGCCGACAAAAGCTTTGTGTCTACGCTCTGCAATGTTGTGATTGCGAAAGCGTGTCTTATACAATTCCATTTGGACCTTTCACATTCCTTTCTTAGCGTGTGACGTTGCTGGGCCTTTTCGCGTGTCACGTTGCTGGGCCTATTAATTAATGGGCCTCCGGGCCCAACGAACCCAATGCTTATCTGGATATGACATGGTGAGTCAGCAGCAGTTTGGTTTTAATTATCTTCTCCAAGAAAAGTTAAAAAGATGCTTTTCATTGATGTATAATACTTAGAAGTTTGAATTTATCTCTGGAACTCAAGAAAAATTAAGATGCTTTAATTAATATATATTACTTTTATACTTTTTAATGTAATAGTAATTAAATAATAGCTAATTGTATTTTTTTTATTGGAACTCAAGAAATGTGTTGAAATATTTTATTTTATTTTATCACACATTTATATAGGAAAAAAAATGTGTACATTTCATAGTATAAGTCATGAACCATATTTGAAAAATATAACTTGTTAGCAACTATGTTGGAAAACATGACAGGTAAAGTATGCATAGGTATTGTATTTAATCTTTGTAAACTACACTCATCTCGTACAATATGTGACTTAACTTACATACACAAAAGATATGCTGAGATGTTTCAGTATCTATTTATATAATAATTTATTCAGTCTATTAAATAATACATAATCAATAGAAGTAATAAATATTAGATTTTGAAATCAATTAGACTTCCATATGAAGGTTGTAGGTAGTTAAAGTCTGCGAGCTTTTAACCTGAGTTGCGGGTATACAAAACACGTAGGGTATATGTTGCAAAACAAACTAGTATAGAATTTTGAAAAATTAAACTTGTGAATATGACTAATCATGGTCGTTTTACTAATCATGAGCGTTTTACGAGTGAGTTAAAAGAATTTCGTCTAATTATAAAAAAATTAATAAAATATAATATAGACAGAAAAAAAAAGTTAATCTAAAGTAACCTCATAACAAATTGTAAATTCAATTAATTAATATCCAAAATTTATCTATAATAAAGAAAGTTAATAATAAGAATTAAAAGAAATGAGAGTTTTGAAGGTTGTTGTACAAAAATTAAAATAAATAATTTTTAAAAAAATAGGATGACTCTCAAGTTGCAAATTCTTCTTTTATTTTGTTAAATTATTATCATTCAACTATTTTCTGAGAGTTCAACTCAATCAAACAAGTACCAATCAAATTCAATCAAATCTTATAAGCAAAATAAGTATCTACTAATATATTCAATATCTTACCTAGTCTCTAAGCATTTACTCAATGAGATATATATATATATATATATATATATATATATATATATATATATATATATATATATATATATATATATATATATATATATTTTATCTATTAAGACTAAGTGTACAAGAAATTGATCAAGACTGAGTGAATTAACCAAAAACGCTAATTAAGGAAAAAGAATTGAATTCTAAACAAACATTCAAAAACAAATATTTTTTCAATAGATTTCTAAAAGACCAGACCAATAATGTAGCAAAATTGTTACAAAAAATATAAAGAACAAAATTTTATTAAACAGAAACCTCAAAATTCATTGTGAGATCACAAGAGAATCAATCCAAAAAAATTTAGGTTTGCGAGAGGATGATGAAAGCACGAGAATTACAAAAGAAAATAAAACTAGAGTTTATGTTATGCACCAATGTCCTCTTCATGCCTTCTCCAACAGTCTCTGTTTATAATCTCTTTTTCTTCACAAAATTAACTCAAATTTAATTCTCATGTATTATTGTTACAATTACCAAATGTTTCATTGTATGCTAAAGATTAATTTTATAAATATCTTCTTCTAGTAAAGTTGTAGATTTTTGTTCTCTCAATTTCTTTCAAATATTTTGTTTCAAAATTCTATTCCAAATATATAGGTGCCTTTAATTTTCAAACAACCAGCTCATAATAATCAAATTTGTTGCAAAAATATATTGTAAAATAATTGAAAGAGATTTTCTCTAAATCAAGTAAGAATTGTAGAAGATCATCTCTATAGAAAATCTAAATAATATTTTTTTCAAAATATTTGATTAGATTTTGGAACTTATAGAATCTCTGCAAATAATTATAAACAAGAAAAATAAGAAAATATGTTTAAAATTCAAGTTTAACTAATAATCTCAATTAAGATCTACTTAATCCTGATTGAGTAAATCTTATTTAATATATTGGTTTTATTCTTTACAATTTAAGAACATCAAAGTTAAATACTCTAAACGTGAATAAAAATATAATCAATGACCCATGACCTATCAATCAACTTCAACATTCTCATCTTTTATGTTTCACCAAATGATATACAAGTCAATATAGATTGTAGAAAAATAATGCATAACTATTTTACTCCAAAGTTATAAACATCACAATATATTTTTTTTTTATAGTAACTATACGATTTTTAAGCATGTTTTCTTTATGGACTAGTTGCCAATATAACCTACTTACCTTTAATATTGTTTAGTAATAAAATTAACCTTCATCTTTATTTCAAGGTTTTTCTATCAAATTTGAAATTTATATATACTTATACTTATATGAGTTTTGCAATGTAATTATTAATTTTTTTTTTGTGATAATATAGAGTTCTTACTAAATTTTGTTATTATAACATGGGAAGCAACATTATGCAATACAATTTTACTTCATGAGATAATTTTGAAATTATTGTGTCATATAAACAATAATACATGACATGATATAAATAATAATATAATTGTGTGACCAATAATATATGATATGGTTAGATGACAATGTTATTGTTCTAATCGTTGAGGTTTTTTAATCACTCTTGGTTGACAAGTATATATATATATATATATATATATATATATATATATATATATATATATATATATATATATATGTAAACATTTATATTTATATTATGTCTTTTTCTTATAATATTATTATGGAAAAATATTCTTTTTCTTCTTAGAATCGGTTACAGTTTTTGTTTAGTCTATATTTTTCTTGCTTTATTTTTTAATTAGTTACAGTTTAAAAAAATTCATCCTCTATTACTTAATCATCATCCACTATTTCTTATCTAACCTTCACTTTTACTCTGGTTTATTTTTTTAAAACATAAAATGTGAAGGGGTCTAAACCGAATTGTACAAGACATATTTGACACTCACAATATTATAGAGAGAGTAGACACAGAGGTTTTGTTGGGAGAGTTCAAGATGTCAAGTGTTAACAATAATAACAGCGAGGAAGGCAAGAAGCCCAGCCAGCAAAGAGCACATATTAACCTTAAAGTGTAGGGGCAGGTATGTTCTTTTATTCCTTAATTTGTTGTTTCTCTCCATTTATAGGGTTTTGTTTTTCTATTAGATCATGTTACTTGAGTGTCGTAGATCTTCGATTTTGCACTTTAGTAAGTTTGAGATCGTTTTGCAGTGTTTATTGTATTATGATTAGGTGTCTGTGTCATAGAATGCCTATTCTTTAATAATTTTTTTTTACTGAACTGGGGTTTTATTGTTAGGGTGACTCCGATTATGTTTTGTTTTGGATTGGATTTATGGACTTGGGTAAAAATTGAGATTTTATGTTTTCTTTTAAAATTGTTAATTGGATGTGGTAGGATGGGAACGAGGTGTTCTTCAAGATCGATCAAGAGAAGCACTCAATTGAAAAAGCTTATGAGTACTTACTGTGACCAACAATTGATTGACTTCAACTTCATTGCTTTTCTCTTTAATGGTCGTCGCCTTCGTGCTGAGTAGACTCTTGATGAGGTTTGTGTTTCCTTCATCTTTCTTCATGGAATCTACATCTCAACTGTTCAGCTTTTGATTTTGACTTGAACTTTTATTTTTGCAGTTGAAATAGAGGATGGTGATGAAATTGATGCAATGCTTCATCAGACTGGAGGTTCTGTACTATGAGCATATTTGCTTCCTCTCCCATCAAGGTAACCGAGTTAAGGAAGATATTTTTATAAGTGAATATTAAATATCATTCTCTTGATTATAAGTTATAAGCTCAATATAAATGTTGTACTGTTTTATTAACTAATAGAACATATATGCATATTTGTGATACTTGACATATATAGTTAAGATAATTTATTAAATAGTAAACTTATAATTAAGTTAAATTCTTTGTTACATGTTTTTATATAGTAAAATAAAAGATCACACATGCACGCATACACGTCCATATACACACATTCATCATAGATAATGAATTTATCATCCTCCGTCACACACATATATTCATCATAGATCACATGAGTTGATGATCCTCCATGGTTGTCTCTAACTTTTTGATGTTTGGAATTTGTTTGTTTCCAATTGTGTATAATTGGCATTACCTTTGCCAACATTATCTTAATGGGATTAAATCTACCTTTAGGTCCAACATTGGTTAGAAGTTTGAAATAAGTGGGTAAAGGTATCCTTCAAAAATTTTAACTTGGTTAGTTATCATGTTAACTTACCACAAAAAGTTCAAACTTGGAGTATTATTCAATGAACCATCTTTGCTTCTTATGAGAACCACTAATTTTTTCACTAGCTAACGAGGAGGAATATAAGTATAAATTAGAAGCATGTTTGCCTTTTTACAGAAGTCGTAATAGGATTGTTAAACACCCCTTTAACTCTTGGTTATAAAGTTTTTGGATACAAAGAAAGAGAAGTAATGACATTCACCTTTACAACCTTAACTACTACATAAATTTTCTTATATCCAACTTAGATTAAATATCAATAATATGAATCATACATTACATTATAAAATTGTTTAAATACATTATATTGGTCAAAGTTTAGAAACTCCCTTGTTGTTCAGTCAATATTTGGCTCGTCCAACAAATTAAACACATGACTCGTCCAGCAAATTAAACACACGTTACAATTTAGTTAGTCACAATTCTACTCGTCCAAGCAAAGACATAACCACTTTTAGTCGCCAACCAAACAAACTGTTCACTTAGCCACTACTTCATTGAGTGTTTTTCATATTTGACTCGCCTAAAGACTAAAACTCTCATATTTTTAATTCTACAAATTCCACCCAGCGATCAAACTACGAGGAGTTTTATTTGAAAGGTTTATCCAACAACCAAAATTTTCAAAATTTTTATTGAACTGAATTTCGCTAAGCGGGAATTTAGGTTCCCCAATGCATAATTTAGAAAAGTCATGAATAATACATATGTTTAAATTGATTTAATATCCTGTTAACTTTATTCTTTCTATATATATTTGAATATATTATCCCAAAATAATTACATCTTCTATCAATATAGTCCAATTGTAGAAATCTAACAACCAAAAAAAAGAATCAAAATCAAATTAAGATAAACTTATTTAAATCACAATCAACTAGAGAAAATAAACTCCTTTAAATCAAAAGAATCAACCAATACATCAATCCCTGCAAGAAATTCTAAACAACGTGATTATGTCATCTTCACATCTAAATCATCTAGTCTAATGTACTATTTAAAACTAAATTGGTGTTCCGTACTTGTTTAGTTTGCTCAACACTAAACCAAAAACTCCAACTCTACATAACTCACAGAAAAGTTGATATTGTACAAAAAAGAGTCCTAATTAATGATATAAGCATACTCTTATAATTTTAGATTATGAATATACATTCATCTTCAACTATCTTTAAAGCTACAATGTATTGTTTTAATAGGTGGTGATTGACATTAGAATACTACCAAAACATGCTTTTGATTTTTAGTTTGGAATGATAGATATACAAGTGATCAGTTCAAATATCATATTAAGTAAAAAAATTAAATCAATGATTTATATTACAATTAAAATTAGTTTATTTATTTTTTATATATGAATCCAAACCTTTAACCATCAAACAAAACACACTATCGCAATAATTCATAGAAAATCAAATTGAAATAAAATCTTACCAATATTTTGGTGATGTATGGAACCTTTCTTCTCTATGGTCAAACTCAGACCTTTATGATGTGTTTGTTTTCTAAGTTGAAAACTTTTTAAGCAAAAAAATGCAAACAAGAAAACGTGAAAAACAAAACTAAATTTTATTAAAAATGAAAAAAACTTTACTTACAAAAATTTTATTATTGCAGAAAGTTTATTTTCTAACTAAAAGAATTAATTTAATTACAATTAAATAAAATTTTAAAAAATATTTATTTTGATTTTAAAATAATAAATAATTAAAAATATATAATGATTAATTTTAAATAAAATAAATTTTTTAAAATAATTAATAAAATAATTTCTTTCTATAAATAGTTATAATAGTATATATAATCAGATTACGTTTTTAACGTAATCGATTATATATATATATTATAATAATAAATTTTTATAATAAAAATATTATATAATTTTATTAGTAAAATAATTAATAATAATATAAATATAGTTGTAATTTAATAAAAATAAGTAAAAAATTTAAAATGAAAATAAATTATATGATAATAATTTTTTTATTGTTATGAAATAACAATTATATTTAAATTTATTATTAAAATTATTTTAAAAGATTTAATTTTATATTTTAAAAGATTAATCTTATCAAACAATAAATATATATACTTTATAATAAATTAAATTTATTTTAAAGATAATTATTAATTTAATATTTTCGTAAATTTTTAAAAAATATTATTAACTACATTAAATAAATTAACTATATTTTATTTTTAATTATAAGAATAAATTTATAATTTTATATATTAAAATAATATTATATCTATCATATCATTCACAAATTTTCCTATTAAATCTTATCATCTTTTTCTCAATCTAAACAATCAAACCTTCTATACACTTTCATCTCAAATCTACTTCATCATATCTACTCTCTAATCCAATCACACCCTTAATAATAAATTTTCTGATTCCAATACAACTAGTTCTATTTAGATTATTATATTATTTACCGTTTCTCTTTTTTTTTTTTTTTGAAATGCACTCCTTTTGAATTTGGTGTTCTTGAACTTGATGAAGTGTGTGAAAGAGCGAAACTTGGGAGGAGAATAATATTTAAATTGGATTGTAAGAAATTATGTCACGTGAAAGTGTTACATACAATTTTTGATTAGGTACAATTTGTGGTCAAAACCTGCACATATATGAATTTTTACTCATATTTAACTTCTGACTTGTCTCCTTTATATTCTTTCTAGACAAATGTCAAACAAGATAATCCTTTGAAAGTTATTGTGTTTGTCTAAACTATAAAAGAAAAAACCTACAATATTAAATAATTTTTTAATTTGTATAATATTATTTTTCTAATGAAATAAAAAAAGAGAACTAAACCCATGCTCCATTTGAATGTGAGAATAGGTTTAGTTGACTCATTTAATCTTTTCATTAAAAAAAAATTCTTAATTAGGTAAAATGTGAGAATCCTAAAATTATGTCAAATTGGTGATGAAGTACATTTGTTTATTATATATATTCTTAATAAAGAAAGGATATGATCAAATATAAAAATAAACAAAATAAATATAATTAAACATTTCAAAGTATAGTATTTCAAAGCATAATAACTTCGTTGTTTAGATTTACCATCTTGAAAGGGTTTATTTATCAACATTCTCTATAGACCTTTAAAAGTAGGAGAAGTGATGGATTTTGTAAGCACAAAAGAAAGGTTGTGAATTAAAAATTAAGAGAAAGGATTGACATCAAGGAATTTTATTTTTAAATTTTAAAGAAATTAAATTGAAATTAATATTAATTAGTAAAAAGGGTTATAAGGATTATAATTATAACTTCAATTATAAACTACTTTACTGAATATCTGGTATTTTTATTGTAACTAATTATATCTTTATCTAACTTTCTTGACTTTAAATCCATTAAATGAAAATCTACTATGTAATTGGTAAATTTTACCCATATAAATAAATTAAAGTTTGGAAAACAATATCATTTTAAAATAGTGGTAAATGCCTATTTTTAAGTTTAATTTGTTTTAACTATAAATAAAGAAGGTATATTGGTGACATGATTTTTTTTTTTTTTAATGAAATCATTTTTACAAGTACAACTAATACCATTATCTCAACTTTAAAGAACTAATACCAGCACCAGTTACTTGATAGTAGAATACACATGAAGTTTGTATTTAGTCTTCATAATAAGCATTAAAACCATGAACTTAGTTTTCCAAGAAAAATACAGAAAAAATAAATAAACATGAATTTATTGTAAATAACATAACATCTTCCTTTTAATATTTATAATATTTTAACATGTTAGTTAGGGTTATTTTAGTTATTAAATACTATAATTTTTTAACCAGTTAAAGTCATTTTAATTATTAATAAAAATACGTATATTATCACTTATGCAAGTCTACATTTTTACTACAGTTTTTTTATTTTAATAAATTTAAATTTAATATTTATATTAATTCATAAATTTAATAAACTTATTCAAATATAATATTTGTATTATTTTTGTGACTTATTATTCTTGCGTAGATCAAGAAGATTTTTTCTACATTGTCTTGCCTTTTAAAAAATTATATGTGTCTGTGTTTTCTTTTCTTTTCTTTTTATCTCATAATGGAGGTATCTGTAAAAGTTTTATTTTTGACGTTTGAGTAATTCAGAATATTAAATATTCATTTGAAAAATGTATGGTGTCAAGCTAGGTCTGTGACACAATTTATCTATTTTTCTATTTTTGTAAATAAAAAATTATGTTTTGAATGATCATGTTATTTATAGACAAGCGAGAATACAACTTGGATTTAAATAACTTTTTAGTTTAATTTTGATAATACAAACTAATTTAAAATGTTTAACTAACATTAATCATAATTAATTTATTTATCCTTTTAAATTTCTGATAAGTATCGATACTGTATTTCGACATCATTTCAACTTACTTATGATATATATTTTAATTTCAAAAATAATATAGTTATAAATTTTAATGAAATAGAAGAGAAGGGATATAATTGTATTATATTGAAACATGTATATTATTTTCATAAAATAGTAGTTTATATTTGTTATTTTTCTTTTTTCTTCTCAATATTTTTTTGTATTGCTTTATAATAGTTAAATATATAATTTAAAATAAAACTATAAATAAAGTAAAAATATAAAATATATGTATAAAATGGGAGACTCTGTTATTATATTTGAATGTTATTATGATTTTTATGAGGCTCTTGGGTGGGCCACCATGTGGTGGCTACATAATTTGGTCAGGTAAAGTGCATGATTCATAATTTGGTCAGGTAAAGTGCATGATTGCATAGGGCAGAACTTGAAAACTTAAAAGAATTTATTGGAAATCGGATTCTTTGGAGGTTGTAGATTTATCCGGAAGGTGGAAACATTACCTTTGTTCATGACCTTGTTAATATTCAAACTTTTCTCAAAGGGATACAGATTATCATGGGGTATCTTTACTTGGTGAAAGGTGTTATTTCATCATTGTTACAATCTCAATTTGCTTCACATTAGATAATTACTGTTAGTTTTAATATTTGGTGTCTATTTTAAGATTTTGTTTTTGTTGAAAGTGTCTAAATAAGCTTAATGAGAAAACGTTTATACAATATTTTTAATTTAAGTTGTAGGGAGGTAAGAATTTTGGTTACTGTAATAAATTTGTTCAAATAAGAAAATCAGATAAGAATGATATGAATCCCTTTTTATGTTTAGATCTTAAATATATTAATATCATGAGGGGAATATTTGTGTAAAAGAATAATTTTTTTCTATTGAATCAAGAATTTCTACATTAATTTTCTTTTCTCTTATCATCTTACCTTATTTTTCTTTTTATAAATAATCATTTTTTCTCATTAATATTTTTTTAGTAGTTTTTTTTTTCAAGTTACCCTATGGAAAAGAAAGTTACAGATATTAAAAATTGAGTCATATTAAGTCTTTTAATGCTTCAAGAAACCTATAATTCTTTTCTTTACTTTTTTTTTTTTAAATTATCCATTATAGAAACTTGTTTAGAAATAATGGAAACTAACTCAATTGCCACCTAATCATCACCTAAGGCCGGTGGAAGCGAAATATATTTAAACATGAGAACATTGAATAATTAGAGTCAAGCACGTCAAGAAAAAACATAAATATAAGTATCCTTCTATCTCTAACTTCAAAATTAATATGTACTTAGATTATGCCTTTAAATATATTCAAATGTAATTGTTAAAATGATCAAGTCTTTCAATATATCTAATAATGAGAAAGTTAAGCTTATTATAGGCAAGAAATGCTCAATAAAGATAAAGTGTCCTATTAAGGATCATGGTTTCACTTATGTATACAAATATTTTTCTAAAGATATATTTTCCATTTCCCACTTTCTAGTGTAGAGTGTTAATAATCATGAATATGACTCTTAGTAAACTTCATCATAATAGTTAAGCTTTGTTTAAAGTCTTACAAATCTTGTGTCACTGCCTCTAAATCAACTATAACATAAACAAAATTATATGTTTTATCAGTTAAAACATAATGCTAATTCGATTCATATAATTTAATAGTGTCTGTTAAGACTTTATATGCACCTCATTTTCAACAAACTTAAAGTAAGATACTTAAACTCAAATGTTCAGACAAATTTACCTTAACCAAACACCTTACTTTTATATTTATTACCAAAAGCCAAACTAGTTCAAATCATGGGGTGAGTACTTGTATCTAGTGATAAACATTAGAATAATCAGTAATTCTCATCACTCTCATCACCTGATAAGTAGTAGGGACCTACTTATTACTTGATTTGTAGGTAAAAATATTTTGCCTTTGTATTATTTGTAATACATATATTTAACTTTTTTAAGTATGAATTTTGGGAAAAGATGTTGACTATAAAAAGATATGGGCTAATGCTAGTGTACTAATTTTAAAGAAAGACTTGTTATTTAATCTCTAAAGGCTCGCAAAGAATAAGAAAATTGATGTAGTAGTTGAGCTTGCAAAGGTGAATGTCATTACTTCTCTTTCTTTACATCGAAAAACTTTATAACCAAGAGTTAAAAGGGGTGCCTAACAACCCTGTAAAAAGCGAACATGCTTCTTCTAATTTATACTTATGTTCCTCCTAATTAGCTAGTGAAAAGATCAGTGGTTCTTATAAGAAGCAAAGATGATTCATTGAATACTACTCCAAGTTTGAACTTGTTCTGGTAAGTTAACATGATAACTAACCAAGTTAAAAAAATTTCAACGATACCTTTACCCCACTTATTTTAAACTTCTAACCAATGTTGGACCTAAAGGTAGCTTTAACCCTATTAAGCCCACTTATTTTAAACTTCTAACCAATGTTGGACCTAAAGGTAGCTTTAACCCTATTAAGGTAATGTTGGCAAAGGAAATGTCAATTATAGATCATTGGAAACAAACAAATTCTAAAGGTCACATCAAAAAGTTAGAGACAACCACGGAAGATCATCAACTCTCATGATCTATGATAAATATGTGTGTGTGCGTGTGCGTGTATGTATGTGGATGTGTGTGCGTGCATGGGTGTTTTTTTTATTTTACTAGATACAAACATGTAATCAAACAAAAAATTTAACTTAATTATAAGTTTATACTTAATAAATTGTCTTAACTAGATATGTCAAGTATGACAAATATGCATATATGTTCTATTAGTTAATTAAATAGTACAACATTTATATTGAGTTTATAACTCTTATAATCAAAAGAATGATGTTCAATATTCACTTATAAAAATAGCTTCCTTAACTTAGTTACATTGATAGGAGAGGAAGCAGATAGGCTCAGCGTACAGAACCTCCAGTCTGATGAAGCATGGCATCAATTTCATCACCATCCTCCATTTCCAACTGCAAAAATAAAAGTGCAAGTCAAAACCAAAAGCTGAACAGTTGAGATGTAGAATCCATGAAAAAAAATGAAGGAAACACAAACCTCATCAGGAGTCTGCTCAGCACTAAGGTGACGACCATCAAAGAGAAAAGCAATGAAGTTGAAGTCAACCAACTGTCGATCACAATAAGCACTCATAAGTTTTTTCAATTGAGTGCTTCTCTTGATCTTGAAGAACACCTCGTTCCCATCCTACCACATCCAATTAACAATTTTAAAAGAAAATATCAAATTTCAATTTTTACCCAATCCCATAAATCTAAACCAAAACAAAACATAATCAGAGTCACCCCGACAATAAAACCCCAATTCAGTAAAAAAAAATTGATTAAAGAGGCATACTTTGACACATAATCATAAAACAGTAAACACTGCAAAACGATATCAAGCTCACCAGAGTGAAAAATCGAAGATATACTGCACGCAACTAACATGATCTAATAGAAAAGCAAAACCTAAAAATGGAAAGAAATGAAAAATTAACGAACAAACAAAAGAACCTACTTGCCCCTTGACTTTAAGGTTAATGTGTGCTCCTTGCTCGTTGGGCTTCTTGCCTTCCTCGTTGTTATTGTTGTTAACACTTGACATCTTGAACTCTGGACAAAACTTCTGTGCCTACACTCCCTACAATATTGTGACTGTCAAGGTGTCTTATACAATTTCCTTAGATCAGTTCACATTTTATGTTTAAAAAAATAAAACAAACCAGAGTAAAAGTGAAGCTTAAATAACAAATAGTAGATAATGGTTAAGTAATAGAGGGTGAATTTTTTTAAACGGTTAACTATTTGAAAGATAAATCAAGAAAAACATAGACTAAACAAAAACAGTAACTGATTCTAAGAGAAAATAATAATTTTCCATAATAATATTATAAGAAAAAGTATAATATATATATATATATATATATATATATATATATATATATATATATATATATATATATA
>Ga0209700_106486_pt1 | contig 18008 bp, 7 predicted proteins | sample SiratroredBW_FD_187528 | JGI IMG/M metagenome (GOLD analysis project Ga0209700, IMG submission 187528) | Root nodule microbial communities of legume samples collected from California, USA - Siratro red BW (SPAdes) (version 2) | ecosystem: Host-associated > Plants > Roots > Nodule | place: USA...
TTTGTTTATATGGTTACAATGAGCATATATGTTTTTGTAAATAAATATTTTTTTTATATGGTGAAATTGGTTGGAGGATACCCTATAGGTAGGGTTTATCATCTGGTTTGTCTTTGCTCTTCACAAAATGATCAACTCAGTCAATCTTTTCCCGACTAAATACTACATTTTTATAAATTATTAAAAAATCTGCTAATTTTCACATAGAACTGGAACTTAGATATTTTTAGGGGAATTTAATTTACAATTGAATTACTTTAAAAATTGGTTTTAATTAATTGAAGTGATTCTGAATATAAATTGATATAAAAGTTTTTGTAATGTTCCCCGAGATCAATTTAATGGCAGCATGCAGGTACTTACTTCTCATGATCTGGAGAGACCCCTTGGAAGAAAACCTTTGTTTGGGCAGGGTTAACATTGTTGTCAACCCATTTGGCCCATGTGTTCAATGCTCTTTCATATAAAACCAATCGATCCATGTCTTTAACTGTGTGATTCCCATCTTGAACGAAATCCCATCTACAAAATTATAAGAAGAAAGAGATTCAATAGTGTTGTAGATATTGCATGTGAAGTGAAGAAGATTGAAACTAGCTTATGGGGTTTTACATACGGTTGTTTTCTTCCTGAGTGAATCCACCAATGCCATGAGTCAAATATCAGTACATCTATTCCTTTCCACTTTGTGGCAGCATCAATTGAATTTACCTTTAGAACTCGACCATTTTTTTCTTGAACAATGTCCACCAGAAATGCATTACGTGAGAACATCAACTTAACATCATAGTCCTGCAAATTATGTGATACATTAAGTTATGAGGTTAATCTTCAAACTTTCTGTGCTTAAGTAAGAATAAAGTGAAAATTATGAAGAAATGTATGTAGTAGACCTTTGCCGCAGCCCTTTTTCCAACTGGGTCTGTGCCTAATAATACAAATGTTATTGATTCTAGTTAATCATATATATATATATATATATATATATATATATATATATATTAAATTTTTTTTTATTTATCAAGGCAATGATTGAGTGACAAATTCCAATAGTTGAGTTTATAGTTAAGAACTAGGTTCTTAATAAGTTGTTCCACATATATAATTTTAAGATCAACAGGTGCTTATGGGATAGATTGTAATTTTAAGATCTCATATATAATTTTAATTATGCTATATATCAAAAATTACGAGGATAGATAACTGAACACAATTTGTTTCTTTCTCCCTCTTTATAGGTGAGTTTTCAACTATTAATCTTTGTTCTTTTATTATGTGTCTGGATAATTAACAACATATTCCTTACTGTTCAATGATGGATACATGACCCCAAAGTACTAAATCAATCCTTTTTAATTTTTTTCAACACCACCTTCCCTCCTTAAATTTGTTTGGTTGCCCTGTATTCTTACATGTGTTATTTAAATCTATAATATATGTATACTAAGACCAGTTGTTAGAATGTATCATTAATATATGCTACATGATTGCATTGCCATTATCATTGTTTGAAAACAGTTCTATATTTAATTTCAATCTTATCCATGCATGAGGGCATGCAATCCGATAAAATTTTATTTTGCAACTAATCATTTGGAGTCAAAATTGGAAGCACAACCACCTTGACATAGCTAAAGCAATTGGAGTGAATGTGAAATTGTGTAGATATGATAGGTTTGTGATGGGAAGAAAACTAAGAAAAATATAAAAGTGATAGAAAAAGATGTCTAACCTTGAAGATGAAAATGGAAAAACCATCTCTCGTGGAATAGGAGTATAATGCATGTGGCAGAGCTGCGTGAATCATGCAAGTGAGTGACTGCCATTGGTTCAAACTCAAAGAGTCTCCCACAAACATTAGACTCTTCCCTTTTAGTTTTGTTAAGAAATCTTCAGCATTGAATCTGCAAAACAACAAGGTTCATCCAAAGTGATGATAAGTGGGTCCATCACATGTCTTTCAAATGGTTTTTGTTTGGACCTGATGTAGCATATGATCCTAATAGAGGACAAAATTGTTGAAAGCAACCTCACAGCAGCATTCATTTAATGGAGGAAGTCTCTGCTGATTTATGCACTAAACTTATGAGGTAGTTTAAATATACAAGCCTAACAACCTTATTACCTAATTAGTTGATGACTTGAATGGAGATTTCAGAATAAAAGATGATATAAAATAAACATTCTGTTGGTTAAAGTATCACAAATCAGAACGTAATGAAAGTCTTACAATAAGGTCATAGTTTCATTGCATTCTTATCTTGTGACAATTGCTGCTACAGTTAACCTATAGTTGTAGTTACAAAAATTTCAGAAACCTTAATGTGACCAAAATCATTGTCAAACATAATTTATTAAAACTATAAAGATGATGTTATTTCCTTAATGGATCAGATGAATAATGGTTTAGAAGAAATCAGTTTAATAAAGCTAAGTGCTGATGGATGTTTCAAAGCATATCTCATACCTATTGGTTTGCAATTTTTTTTTTTTAAATTTATATTAGATATTATTATAAAATTTGACACTAACACTTTAAAGACCAACAATCAAATACTAAGACATAAAACATATTCATAAAAATAATACAAAACTATAAAAAACTAAGTGAAACCCATATTTTATATGTATATCTACATATCTATTTATATCTATAAATGGATATAAATAGATAAGATAAAACTAAATTTATTAATCATTACCTACAATTCAATTAAAATATTATATAAAAAGAAGTAGGATTTTTTCGATTATTTTGTTTTCATAAAAAAAATATTTTGAAATTGGATAAGTTCAATAAAAAAGAATTCTTGAAGTTCTTGTCTTACTTGTCTTACTTGTCTTTTTACTTTATTTATAACTCTTTATTTTTATTGTATTATATATATAATGCAATAAAAATGGAAATTGTGATTCAAGAAAACTGTTTTTTTCTTCTTTTCTTATTTTTTAGTTAGAAAAAAATTTAAAAGTGAAATGGTAGCAAAGAAATGGAAATTTGTCCAAATTGAAGTAATATTTTTAGCATAAAATGGCCAAGGAGTGTCGGGAAATAAACAATAGATACACTATCAAACTCTTCTTCAAGATTTCTAAAATCACAAACAAAACTGACTCATGCACCTTACTTGTAAATGTGGTTTGCTATCACTAGTGAGCTCAACTTTTGTCATGAGAAACAAGTAAAACGTCCTTTTATGGTTCAAATATTTCCTTTTTAAGTTCTCACATACTGCATCTGATAGTAATTTCAATGTTCTTAATTTTTATTTTTACATCATAAAGTCCTTATTTGACAAAGGTCTTTAACCATACAAGGTGCACTTATATCAATTAGTTGTTAATCTGTACTCTTCATATGTTTCCAAAAGCAAAAGGAATTTCTTTACTTCAAGAAAGAGTACTGGTTAAAGATACTTTCTTAATATTCTAATTTCCCTCGAAATTCAATGTCCAGAATTTTTCTATATTCAAGTATGGAAGGGCATGCCAAAAATATGAATATTTCTATACTTTTTTATCTTGGTAGTGTGTAAGTGTTTTCTAGTTCTAAAATGGCTATTCTAGTTATGCAAAAAGTTTAGTAACAACAAAGCTTTGTTATAGGTCAAAATTACCAAGAAAATACGAAGTGTAATGAAGAAAGGAAGTACCAGTAACCCTATAAGAAAAAAATTACAGTTTCACAATGAACAGTCATGTTAAAAGAAGAGAAATCTGGGGGAATTCGGTTGAAGACATTTTCCAAATATTAAGTACTCTTTAGAGGGTGGAATATAAAAAAAAAAAAAAATAGCAGCAATTTTACTAATTTTGATGCAATATTATTACTTGTGGAATATAAACATATTTAGTACAAATTTAAGAAAACTTTAACTTGATATTTTAATTAATACCTAATATTATCTAGGTTTGAAACCCTCCAGAGAAAAAAACAATTTACTGGCTCCTCAGGATTTTTGTCTTTCTCTATTGTCTTCCATTTAAAACTCAAACAGAAAATTCAAATGTAACTGACGTCGAATGCGTTGCATTTATGCACACTTTTAATACAATATTTATACCCAATTATGATACAAAGATATGAAGAGTAAATTAATATTGAAAATGTAAAACAAAACTATTTTCCACTACAACCAGTTCTTTCAGCGCAATTAATTCATTTGTATTAAATAATTTTTCTATCATCTATTTATTTTGTAATATATATTAATAATAAATTATAATAAAATGAACTTATATATATATATATATATGCATATATAATAATTTATTTCCTGTTATAAATTCTTAATTATTAATCAAAATAAAATTTTAAACTTTTGTAATGTATTAAATTACATATTATTAGTTTTAAAATATACCCAAACTTTCCTAGCATTCTAACATTTATTATACTATTCAACGTTAATGCATTATAATTTAATAAATAATCAAAGAAACGTTGGAAATAAATATATAAAAAATATGAGAAGTTTCATTTTAAATATTAATTTGATATTTAACGTTATTGTATATAGTATTTATTAATATAATATATATATTTACTGTTTAACATTTTCTCTCATCTTTCGGTTTTAAAATATGTTATTAATATATATATATATATATATATGCAAAGCTAAAAAATAATTATATTTTTATTAAGAATATATTTAATATAGAGATTCTAATTAAAAATTTAATCAATAGAATAATTAATATTTAATCAAATACATGTTTAAGTATTTATGAAGTACTAATTTAATAATATTCTATGCAACAAATATTATTATACTCAAATATAATAAGGTCATTGATTGAATTCAAGGTCTATAATAAAAAAAATTAAATATATTTTGATACTATGTAGATAACTTACACCATTTCACTCCTGCTTTTTATAATAAAATATAATATTTTAATAAAATAATATTATTTTTTAGTGTCAAATGAAAGTATCACTGCTCAATAAAAAAATATATTTCTATGACTGTAGTATTTTGAGGACTTTTTTTCATTCTTAAATAATTTTTTTATAAAATTTTTAGAATGATAAAAAAAAATTATTCTCAATATATGATTTTATTATGAAAAAATCAATTATAACACAATTTTAAAAATAAACTGTAATGAAATTGAACTTAAATTATCTCACACGCTGATTTGACAACTGAAATATCAGGCTAACATATACAATTTCAATTAAAAAAAAATCATTAAGGATATTTTGTAACAAAATTACACAAAAATGAGAAAAAAAATCGTATTCGGAAGTATCACACATATATCCGAAAAGACTTAATTCTGAAAATAGGAAAAAACATGAAGGAAAAACATATATCTGAATGAAGATATCACTGTTAACCAAATCAAAAAAGTAAAAAGGAAAAGCAGTGACACAAAGAGAGAAGAATGAAGAAATTTACCTTGTTAAGTTGCACCCTGCTGGTTGCCATCTATACTTGGTGTATAAGTTATCTGGTCTACCATTGATTTGACAGCTAAATTCATGCTCGATAAAGGGACACATTGATTTATCATAAAGAGGGTATGAATTATCATAAACCCAGCTTCCTTTGAACAAATCACAAGCACTCTCAGCAGAGCTTCTACCTCTTCCCTGTATCTGAACAAGAAGGGTAAGAAACAGCATAGCAGATATGGAGAAAGACCACCCCATTGTAACTGAAACAATGGTGGTGATGAAAGATGGAAGAAGAAGTGTAGATTAAGGTGTTCTCAGAATGAGTATTTATAATGAATATAGAGGGTGGTGATATTTGGAATTTGAGTTTTGTAAATATGACGCAAGATGATTGAATTGGTAGGTGCCAAAATCGTGATGGAAGAAAGCGTTTCCAATTTATTTCTGCAGTTTTGTGTTTAAGAATAATGAATTATGCAATTGGGGCACCTCATAGAAGAAAAAGTAAGATTGATGCAGTCATACTAAGTCTTATGATCAAGAATTCGAATTAATTTAATGATGTTTTGACAATTAGCAATCAATATACATTTTGGTTAAAAATTTTTATAATTGTAAATAAGAAAGAAATTTGGAAAAAAATTATTATTTTCTTATTATACTAAAAAAAAAGCATTAATACAAAGTCTATTTTAGTATGTTTCTTTTATTACCTTTATTCTTTTTATATATTTTATTATTTATTTAAGTTTAATGGAGACAGTTATTTATTGATTATTACATTTTTAGAATTTGCTTCGGTTACATTTTATTTTGTTTATATAGTTGAAATTAAAGATTTAAAATAATAAATATAAGTAATTAAACATTGTAAAGTGTGAAATAAAAAATTACATGATTTTATGTGAAACTGAAAATCATTATAAAATAGATCAATGTTAAATTGATAAATAAAAAATTATAAATTCTAAAGTTAAATAAATATTATATTTAATTAATACCCATTAAATCAACTTATTTAAATGAAATAATTATCAAAGTTAACATATATAACTTTTGAAAAATAAACAAAATTACTAAAAAGTTTAATATCGTATTTGGTATCAAATTATTATCGTTTAGTATAAACATATGGTAATAAAAAAAGTTATAATGTAGTAATATGCTAACAAATTAATATATAATATAACACAAGTTGATAAAAAAAAGTTAATGTGATTTAATATAATATTTTTCTATTAAAATACTACTTAATAAAACCAAATTGTAATAAACAATTGAATTAATTGTAATATAACATTCTTCTATCAAGTTATTATTTAATATAAAATATACAAGAAAAGTAATATAATTAAATTACCCCTACAAAACATGTTCTTGTTATTAAAGTTTTTTGTTATTATGTTTTTAAATTTCACTATGATAGAAAATTATTTCAAATTCTATGTACATAACGGTTGTTCTTTTTTTTTTTTTCATTACAATTTGATAGTCTTTGATAATTTAATTTGAATTTCGCTTAAAACATTTAGAATTACCTACTGTTAAAACTTATAGGTCATATAATAAACCCTAGATAAACTTAGTTAATTATGAAAATAAATTCATAAATAAAATATTTGTAGAAAATACTTATATAAAAAAATTTAAAATTCATAAATAAATTTGTTGGAGATCCTATCTCAACTAGAGGTGATATCTTTCAATAGTTTATAAGTAAATGTAATATATATATATATATATATATATATATATTTTTAATATTATTATTATAATATTTTTTATTTTTATTATGATAATTATTATTATTATTATCATTATAGTTATTATTATTATTATCATAATTATTCTTATTATCATAATAATAATAATAATTATTATTATTATAGTTATTATTAATGATACATTCTACCAATAAATAATTTGACACGTATTATATAGTTATATCATAATTTTACAGATGATTTTTTATCGACGAATTGGTCTATAATCTATAACATTATTTTCTGTATTTGGAACTTAAATTTTCCACAGATTTTAGTGATGGATTATTTGGCACTTAATTCATAATCAAATTATCTAAATTAACATATGTATCCTTTGAAAATAAATAAAATTACTAAAAGGTTAAATAAAAATTTAATTATCTTAAAAATTTAAATAAAAATTTAAAGTTATAATTACATAATGACATATAAAATAGAAAAAAATATTATTTATGTTATCAAACGTATATAGTTATATTTTTTATTTTATATTTACTAACTTGTTTGTTAATTATTTTACACTTATAATTTAATAAGCTAATTTATAAGTTAACAACACAAATGTCCAGAGACTCGCCAATGCGGATACCGAAAGCCCTTAGCATCCAACAACCGATAGGATTATATACCATTACTAAAAGCTCCAATGGTGCGCGGTTTGAAAGTTTATCCAGACAAAGTCCAAACAAATAGTCATTTTTGGGTCTCCAATAATTGATTTTTGTTTCCCCTTTCCTTCTTCGGCAACCTTTTCACTTAAGGGTTGAAGAGTTAACGTCCTTCATCTTCTTACTTTCCCTCAACTCCTTAAGTCTACGAACCACCTCCTTATCTAGACTAGTCATTTTATCTGTAAAGCAAACAAGAAATGGTTGAGTCACAAATCTTCAGATAAAGAATCATGTAAAAAGGTAAAACAAATGATACCAATATAAGTTTTTAAGAAGTCTGAAATTCAAGCTTGATCAATATCGTTGTGTTAAAGGTTGCACCTGACTTCTTCAAGAAAAGGCAATTTTTCCATTTGACCTCATCTGGTTCATCCAAGGATCGTGCCCCTAGAGATGAGAAGCTGGAGACCAATATAAAGGGAACCCATCAAGAAGGGTAGGATATTCTTTAGAGACACGAATTTATACAAAATCTGTTTTGATATTTTTATAAGAAGATTGAAAAAGAGTCAAGAGATGGTGGCCATCCACGGAACTGATAGAAATCCAAAGTTTACGATTATATACTCTACTTTTGAAGAAATAAAACCATACCAAAATGGCTACACAAAATGGAAAAAGCTTAAATGAAAGCCCAGCTTTTAAGATGTAAGTGAGGAGGAGAAATATTAAGAAAGGTCAAAACCTGGTTCTCAAAGTTGTCCAGAGGAAATCGAAGACCTACTTTGGTAAAAGTAGTAACGTTAAAAAGCAAAAGGGATTCTCAGTATTTGTTTCATTATCAGTGCAAATCGGTTCATCAACATTGCAAGGAACAATATCAACATTATGCTGATCATTCTTACTAGAGGCATGATACTGTCTAAGAGAAGTTATAGATTTAACATTGGTAAATGAGGAAGCTTCAAAAAGCATTTCATCGTTGGCCCAAGGAAATGTATTTAGTTATACTGTCATATCGGCGGAGGTTAAGAAATGGAAACCTTAAAAGAAATCATATTTGCAGCGCAGAACAAAAAGGCAAATAGAAAGGTCGAGAAGGCGAACAAGCAAGCGAAATATGAACGTTAATGACGAACGTACCTCTTGGGGAAGAACGGAAACTAAAATCCTTGAAACGCAGGTGAGCAAATGAAACAACGGAAAAAAACAAATGCTTAAGCAAAAAGAAAAAACCTATACGGAAAGTCCCGTCCGGTTTATAATTTTTTTTCAAAATATAAACTGGATGAGGTATCGTCAGTTTCACATTTTCATTTGGAAGGATAGTTTCTTATCTGATTTACATTTTGAATAAAACTGTAAACTGGATAAGAGGCATCTAGTTCAGTAAATTTTTAAAAAATAAAACAGAAGGTCATTATGATCATTTTTATAAGAATAATTTTAACATTTTTGGGATGCAGAAAGAATCAGTCCAAAAAATAATCTACCTATAACCCGAAATAATGTAATGTGCTCCTAATGAGAAAGATCCAATTAAAAACCCAATTCAATTATTAATAAATTCCAACTATGAAAACTGACAGCCTTTATAACCATATTTGAGAGGGATGTTTTGGTTAATTTATTAAGATTTAATATTGAATCATTAATAATAACAAAGTCACACTTCAATTCGACACCAGAATACCTCACAGTGAAGGTAAATATAAGATAATGGAGTATGGAAAAAAACATCTTCAATTCAAACTAACTAAAATGATAAAAAACTACAACGGCTAAAACAATTATCATAAATATTTTTGTTATTATTATTATTATCACAATTACTTTTTTTTATTATTATTATAATTACTATTATTATTAATATTATTATTGTTAATATAATTATTATTAGTGACCCATTTTATTGATAAATAATTTGACAGTATTATCAACACGTTTCTTATATTTTTCACTTAACTTATCAACAAATTTTATTTAGGGATAATTTGACTCTCATTTTATCGTCAAATTTTATTAACGACTTTTACCAACATTTGATTTTGTATTAGACGAATTTTAGTGACAACTAAACAATTACTAACAAATAATTTTATAGGCAGTAATAAACTCCTTAAAACTATAATATCGATTTTTATATTTAACACTTAACTTACCAACAAATTTTAATAAAGAAAAAATGGTTATCGATAAATTATATTAATAAATAATTTGACATACACCTTACCAGTAAATTTTTAATAATATTATAAAATTGATGATTGTTATTATTGATATACAAAATATATTATTATGTATATGCAGAGTTAGAAATAATTAATTTTTTTATTGAAGAATATATTTAATATAGAGATTCTAATTAAGAAGTTAATCAATACAATAATTAATATTTAACAAATACATATTTAAGTATTTATGAAGTCTTAAAATAATAACATTAACTGTTATGTGTGCAATAAATATTATTAATTTAATTTATTTAATGTTTACTGAGAAGGTCATTGAATTCAAGTATAGAAAAATATTTATTTTTATGGCTGAATATCCAGTCAATAAAAATAAATAAATAAATAAATAAATATATATATATATATATATATTATCAAAATAATTTTTATTTTTTCGTTATTGTTGTCAAAATAATAAATATTATTGTTATTATCATAGCTATTATTATTATTATATTATTATTATTATTATTATTATTTTTATTAATAATAATATAATAATAACTATTTTTGGAAAATGAGTTTTAACACCCTTTTAAAAAAATCCGATTAACTTTAGTCAATATATTCTAATAAAACTTTATGTTAATATTACGAGATGAGGTTCAAAAATAATCAAGCAATGTTAGGAAATACTTTGAGATTGAGTTTAGACACTCCCTAATACATTATATCATATTACGTGTAAAAGACAAAATGTTCGTTAAAAAGTTTATATCGTCTAATTGGTCTTGTTCTTTAGAATCTTCTAACACGTTGACCTTACGAGACTATCGAGCTAGTTTAATAAAATTAGATTATTAAGTGAGTCCATCATCCAAGATTTGCCTAACACTTTTGATTGATAATATCGTCTATTGAGATCGTCTATAAAGTATATCATTCAATACATTGATCATCAATAAATCGTCTAATGATTTTATATGATTCATCGAATAGATTAGATTGAAATTTCAAATTATTTATCATCTGATCTTTTATTTCTACATAAATTTTGTTATATCCTTTAATTAGTTTTATAATATTTATTATCTGTATTGGAAATAAAACTTAAAAAATTAATTGTATTTACAATAAATAACACTTTTATTTATTTGTAATGGTTTGAAGTATATCAAATCAATTTCTTCTCCCCACCAGCATAGTTTTGATTAATCATTCTTCTCCACGAGCAAAGCAATTTCTTGTGTGTAGCTTCATCTTGCTAATATACAATTTCTATGTACAAAGAAATAAACTAGAAATAAAGTTGTTATTAATATTTTATAAGAAAATATTGAATTTTCGATTTCATGAATAATACTTTTTATTAAATAAAAAAAATTATTGCAAACTAAAGTAGTACATTAGAGTAAGATTTGTTGTGAAGTTATCCTTCCAATTATGACTCATATATCTTAGTAACATTTAAAAAAAATATTATTTGGATAAATTTTGAAAAACATTTTATCACTATATTTATTAATTTAAATTTAAATAATTAAATTATCCATATACAAATAACTCAAAGAATTATAACTTTTTCACCAAAGAATGCTAAGAAATAAAAACTTATTTTGAAGTTCAGAACTTCTTTTGAACCATTGTGTTGTTTCATAAAAACATTCCCATTTAGTTTTAACAGTTATATAAAAAAAAGACTATATATATCATGCATAGTTAATAAATACATTTAAATCTTGGTAGACTTTTAAGATTAGTTTATGTTAAAAATTAAATGTTTTAAATGTTTAACCATATTTAATATGAGACCCTCTTTATAAATAAACTTTTCCACATTTATAAACTGTTATGTTAAAAGAAACGCATTTATTATAATTGTTATTATATTTTACAAACCAGTTAACAAGATAAATACTTCTCTCTTCCCGTGTGATGTTTCTTTAAAAGTAAAATTATATTTAATTATTTCTTTTTAAATTTTAAGACAATATTAATTATTGTTTTTGTTTTTGTTTTTACATAATTTTAAATTTATATATATATATATATAATGATATAGAAATGAAAATAGCAAAATAGAAAATTTTATAAATATTTTATTGAAGTGAAAAAAATTGTTACATTGAATTCAAAAAAATTTAAATAACACTTAAAAGTAGCGGAATACCACTTAAATGCCTATCAAAAAAATATTTAATGCTTTAAAGAAAAAACAGAGAAAGGTGATGACAACAGACCACATATTTGCTGTCAGTAACTTCCAGTTTTCTTCAAGCGTTAATGTTTAAATATATAAATTTTATATTATCATTATTGTTATTAATATTATTATTATAGTATAGAGACATTAATTATTTTATTAAAAGCAGACGAAGGCATCAAATGTCCAATGTATTTTGTTTTCTTAAATATGTTATCAGTCTTTGTAGTCAATATAAAATGAAATATTTGTTCTACATCTTTTTAAAATTTAAAATTACTCTTTTTATTTATGCTAAAATGTGTGAACTATAAAACATTTTTATTTCTTAATATTTATTTTGAGATAGATAAATAACATTTATTTTTTAAGATCTTAAAAGTGACATATTTTTTACAATATATAACAATATAGTCATTTAAAATGGTTATTTAAGCCTTTGTTTAATTTATAAATAAGTAATTTATTTTCACAAATAGAATGTAGTAATTGTGAAATTTAGAAATACCCAAATTTAAAAAAAAAATCTAAAGTACAATCAAAACTCGTTTATTAAGTAAGACTTAAAAACATATTTAATTTTTTTTACCATCAAGTATCATGTTGAATAATTTTTTCAAAATTTTGACAGACAAAAAATAAATATTTTTTCCTCTTAAATTTTCTGAATTTTCAAGAAGCATAAAACGAACCTAAATCACTTTGGTTGAATGGCATCAAATTTGTTCTTACTGTTTTCATCTTACTTTATCTAAAGCTTTTTAAATAAATGAACAGATATGTATAATAAATATTAATATATTTTATTTTTAGTATAACAAATGAAAAAATTACAATCTTAATATAATAACTTTATCATAACTTTGTTAATGGTTAAAATAATTAAATAAAATATTTACTAACTATCATGTGTGTTTGTTAAAAAAATTAATATCAAAAATAAAATTTTTATTTTTATTTTTTTAAATTTAAATTTATTAATTTTTTAAGATTAATTTTTTTTTCTTTAATAAACACATATAATGATTATTAAAAATAAAATATATGTTCAAACTAAATTAAAACTAAATTTTTATATTAAAACTATAATTTTTTTATTGTATTTAAAAATAAAAATATATCAATATTTATTATATTAAACCGATTATTTACTCAAAAAAAAATATATTTTTAAAAGTTAAATATTTTCAAAACCACACTTACAATCTTATTTCATGTATTATCCTAAATAAATAAGCAAGTTTAAATTATTTCATATATTAATAGAAACGTTGAGATGTTTAAATATTTAATCCTCTCCATGAAAAAAAAAACATTTCTTTTTTGCAAAACTACTATTTCACATTTATTATTTTATGTATTTAAAAGTCAACACATTTATTAGAGTTAGTATTTTATTTTAAAAACCATTAGTATGATAATTCCCATTCAATGCATAAACAATAAATTGTGTTTATGTAATTAATATGTCTAATTGAAGAGAGTTACTTCAACCTTGTAAAAAGGCACAGACCAACTCTGAAGTACATTGTTATTACTCAAAACCTCTCTTCCATCTTGTCAACTTTCTCCTCTAGCAGCAGAATTTCCATGGCTGCCGAGAACTCCAATTCAATTGTTATCATTTGTCCAAAGGAGGTAACAAGTTCAAATATTTATTTCATTTCTTTTTGTCACACTTGAACATGTTTTGATTTCATGTTTTTCCATTCTTGTTTTCTTGTACCTATTTGTTCTGAAAATACATGTGTGTATGTGAATTTGTTTCGGTATAACATTTTTCAGATGTTATTTATGTATGATTCAAATATCTTTGTATGAAAAAAAAAAACCTATAATTGTGTTTGAATGATTGTTTTCTTAGTAGAATTTAAATATCTTTCTGTCCGGATAAAAATTAACAAAAATAAATATTTATTTCTCTCTTTTTTTTCGTGTTTTTCCGCCTCTCTTTCACCTATCCTATTCTACCAAGAAGACTAATATTCATCTTCAAAATGTCAAATACCAGATTTCAATTTTTGAAATACATATTTAAATGTGAATTCTGAATGTAGAATAAATTAAATGGTTCAATTTAAACTAGGAATTTCAATTGATTGAGGAATGAATATAGAGAATGAGAAGTTTGTGAGGGAAGAGTGTATAACATGTAAGTAAGAGAGAGAGAAAGAGAATTGAAATTTTACAAAAGAAGAATGACTACATGTTCACTAATTTTAACACTAGGTTATAACATTTTGAGATCTCTAGCCCCAAAATTTTCTAGCATAGCTGAGATAACATATATTAAAGAAATATAAACTTTAAACTTTTATGAGTTACGTGTTAACTGACAGATATAAAAGAAATATAGATATAGCATAACCTTAGAACTTAATACATATAATATCAGATTCTTATCCTGAATTCTTTGAAGTTTGTACATATATATATATATATATGGATTCAAGTACTCTTTTATGTTTTTTATTTATTATATTCTTTTTTCTGATTAAAAAAAATCAGATTGATAAATACTTAGATATATGGACTCAGATTCAGTCGATAAATGTTTATGTTTGATACAGTTAATTGTTTGCTTAATTTGAAACTACTTGGAATTTAAAGTTTAGAACCCAAATTTTTCATAATTTTCCTGTGTTTTGTTGTTTAATGTTTTGTTTGATACATATTACATTCTGGCTGAGCAGTAGTTTAGCTATCTCCTTGTGTTTGATATAGGAGGAATTCGAAACACCTCCACCAAAGAAATCTCCTTCAACAACAGATGATGATGAAGCCATTGTTGCAACTCCAATATCAGTTTGCCCTCCTGACCACTATCATATCGAATACCATGCTATGGTTGACACCCCAACAAATAAGGTATATATTTAATCTTTGAGTTAAATTTTCTTTCTTGGCGGAAGAATCGAAATTTTCAATTACAAAACTCTTGTATATATCTTTTAATCATTACATTCCCACACTTTATCATGAAGAAACAGTGTATTTCACATGTCAAATGATCTAACCTTTAATTTATCTTTTGACTATTAATGTAGTGCTGCACCTTTGCTCTTTTTCCTTTTATATATACTTTTTATGTGCTTCAGCACATCGAACTGTTAGTTAATTATTCTCAAACATATATGAGTGTTCTATAAGTACTGCACATACCATACACCAAATCCTAAAAGGATACCCCATTATAGTTTTTTTTCAGACATTCAATGGTGTTGGTTTTCGTGAATATATATACATATATATATATATATATATATATATATATATATATATATATATATATATATATATATATATATATATATATATCTTTGCTAGAATATATACCTAAGACAACTTATTGTTATCATCTATTCATAAATATACACACTTTTTTTGTATCAGGAAACAGAAAATCCAAAAGTCTCCCCTGGTGAAACAATGGTATGTTACTTGCATAGTTTTAAAAGGACAGTGCATTTTTTTTTCTATTTTCATCAGTAATTGTAGCTTATATATTTTGTGTATTATTAGACTGAAACTCCATCTGCAACTCCAAATTCAAGTTCAAGAAGAGGAAGACGCCCCAAGACACCACCTGAATGGATTGGAAATTGGACTGTTGATAGCAAAAAGCGTCCACATAGTAACAGGTTTGATAAGGTATGTAATCTGCACCATTAGTGTACCATGAGAGATATGCTGACTTTAAGTTCAAACATAGCCACATTTATTAGTCACAGAAGAGATAAGTAATCATGATTAAATTTTGAATAATCTAGTTGGATTAAGATCACTTGCCTCTATTTTGAATCTTCTTGTTTGATTATTTTAGTTGTTAACTTGTTTTTGTGAAGAAATTAACCTAGCAGATTGTTTATGGAATGGTTATGGTGATCCTCAAAATTTTGCATGATCTATGCTGGATGCTTTGTTGATTTAAATGCTTGAGGTGATTATTTTTAAAAAATTATAACATTGTGAAAACTTCCACCAATTCTAAATTCCTTTAATTCATACTGCAATCTTAAACTAAAAACTCCAAAGTGTTAAATTGATTCTGAACATTTTTATTTGATTTTATTCATGTTATTCTAACTCGAACTATTGAGTCCCTTTTCATATTTGTCATTTTATATTTTCCTATTTCACATGCTATATATGATGAACTCATTTCAACATCAACTTTTCAAAAGGGTTATTTCATCTGTGCTTTTTGTTATGATCACTCATTTCATTGCAAAATTTGGTTTTGCAGACTTATCGTCATAAGGTGCATGGCTTTCTGTGTCGATCTTTGCTGGAGTGTGAGAGGTACGAGAAGCATGGTATTCGTCCTCAGAATCGCAGAATGAAAGCACAAGTGAAAGCAGAAAATAGCAACAAATCGGAAAATGAAAACAAAGTGAGTATACTTACTTTCAAAATACTATGTGCTATATAATACCATCAACATTTTTTTCAGGAGAAAAACTTTCTCATTATGGTTTTACATATTCCATTAGTTTTACTACTAGGGCATTTTGGAAATTAATAACTGTAGTACCGAGTTTGTTATCTTTTTTATTTATATTCCATTCATGCTGCTTTAAAATATTTCTTAAATTTTAAAAAAAAAATGATGGATACCTTTGAAGAAGAAAGTGGTGTTCCTTTACTGTTGAAAGTGTTTTCCAAAATAAGGAAGCACAATCAGAGGTAAGTAAATATATTTGATGGTTCGTATTTTTCAGTACAGATGAAAAAAAAGTTGTTTTAAAATACTGCTAAAATGTGTAGGCAATTGTCCTATATACCGGGAAGAAGAAAGAAGTAAAAAAAGATGCAGAAACTGAGGTGAGTGTGATCATTTTGATTTTAATTTTCATCACTTTACAAAATGTTTTATTCCTCTTAAATAATGCAGAAATAATAAGAAATGTTTGCTGGTGAAAAAAGCAAAGACCCAGAATATGAATTTTTTGTTTAGTGTACTTTATCCATTTATCATATCATAGAATTTTAACTTTTACTGTCAAAGTTTTCAGTGATATTGCTCATGACAAAAACAGAAAAAGGGTATAAAGTATTTCACCACTAAACATAATTCATGCTTTGCTTTGAAATTTCCAGGAAGCGATTATTGCTAAGAGAAGAGCAGAAGCAGAAAGTATGAGACACATTGTTGAAGAGTTTCTTGCAGAAGCTCACTACAATCAGCTTCACATGTTCGACCCTTGATCCATAGATTGGACTGCTATGTGGGAAAAAAGACCTTTCAAACTGAATAAGAACATTATCATCGTTTTATTAATACCTATCTCGAAAACTCCATGTGGTTGAGATTTGGATACATTTTATGGTGACTTTATATATGTTGATGATAACTTTCAGGTCTTAATTTTCTTCTATTAATAACGTGCATGTCATCACTATGAACAATTTTTTTTCACATCCTCTTCCTTGTCATATTATCAGTGTTTCCAATGTTTTTTTTTTTTGCATCTTAGACTACCCATTTTGCTCTATATTTCTAATTTTGATGATTACTACTTTAAAATATATTTGTAGTAAGTGTGTATTATTCTAAACAAATTATTTTGCTTGTAGGATTATATGTGTCTAACATGAACGATAAACTAAGAGAAAAAGCATAAACACACTAGAATACCTTTATAGGCCAAGAAGGCTAGAATATATAGATAAATATATAGAGAGATAAATGAGAAGGGTAGAATATTTAGATAGATAGATATATAGAGAGAGAGATAAATAAGAAGGGTAGAAAATTTAGATAGATAGATAATATATATATATATATATATATATATATATATAGAGAGAGAGAGAGAGAGAGATATAAATATATATATATATATA